>Ga0315280_10000030_pt1 | contig 247623 bp, 193 predicted proteins | sample YL17G06_40_MG_FD_203697 | JGI IMG/M metagenome (GOLD analysis project Ga0315280, IMG submission 203697) | Sediment microbial communities from Yellowstone Lake, YNP, Wyoming, USA - YL17G06_40 | ecosystem: Environmental > Aquatic > Freshwater > Lake > Sediment | place: USA: Wyoming | collected... | reverse complement strand
CCGTGTTGACCCGTGTTCCTATTTTCATTATATTACTCCGAGCAACCGCCATGCCGACCGTTCAAAAAAAAATCGCGGCGCCCGTCCTTGTCATCATTTCCGCAATCGGGCTGCTCTCGTTCGCGGCGGCCTGCAAAAAGCGGCCGCCCTCTCATGAGATTCTCTCGGCCCAGATCCAGGAGAACCTCCGCAGCCGGCTGGACAAAGCAGAAATCCCGCCGGAGGTTTGCGTCGGGGACGATCTCATCCAGGCCTCGACGCTCGTCCGGGAATTTTATCAGGGCCGTCAGTATCAGCCGGCCTGGAGCCGCCAAGGAAGCTTGCTTGCTCACGTCGAGTCGTTGCTTTTCGCTATCCGGGCGGCCGAACAGGAGGGCCTTTTTCCATGGGATTATCACCTCCACTCGATCCTGGCCAAGGGGAAAGAGTTCGTGCGCATTTCGGCCGGCGATCCCCGGCAGTTGGCCCCCGTCCTGAGCGACCTTGAGCTTCTCCTGACGGATGCGTTTTTAGTTTATGCGACCCACCTGGCGCAGGGAAAAGTCAATCGCGATACGTTCGAGGCGGAATGGGATGCGGACTGCCGCTCCATGGATGTGCTTGACCTTCTCCAAACATCGCTGGCTTCAGGCCGCGTTTGGGAGAATCTCCGGAACCTGCCCCCGCAGCATGCCTATTATGCCGACCTCAAAAAAGCACTCATGAGCTATCGAAAGCTGGCCTCGAAAAACGACTGGCCCCGGGTCCCGGGAGATCCTCCGCTTCAAAAGGGGGACAGGGGCAACCGAGTTGAAGCTCTCAGGAGCAGATTGCTCAGAGAAGGCTTTGACGGCCGTCTTCAATCGAAGCCCAAGGACCTCTTTGACGAAAACACGGAACGGGCCGTCTGCCGGTTCCAGGATAAGCACGGACTTCCGCAGACCGGAGTGGTCGATGAGGCCACGTTCAAAGCCCTGGCGGTTTCTGCGGCAGAGCGCATGCGCCAGATCGAGGTGAATCTGGAACGGTGGCGATGGCTTCCCCACGACCTCGGGCCCACCTATGCCGTTGTCGATGCGGCCGGCTTCGAGATGTTCGTGGTCGACCGCGGGCAGGAGGTCATGGCCATGAAGATCGTGGCGGGGATGAATGCTTGGCCCACGCCGGTTTTCAGCAGCCGGATGACGGATATCGTCATCAACCCGTATTGGTATGCCCCGACCCAAGTCCTTCTCAAAGAGCTGATCAATTATATCAAGGCCGACCCGAATTACCTGACCAGCAACAAGATGAAGCTGTTGCACGGCTGGGGGAAAGAGGAAACCGAGGTGGATGTCAAAACGCTCGACCTCGATGCGGTCAACGCCAAGAATCTTGATTTTTATCTCCGCCAGGATCCAGGCCCTCTGAACGTGCTGGGCCGCATCAAATTTTCGATGCCCAACACGTATGATGTGTATCTTCACGACACGCCGTACCAGTCGGACTTCGGCCAGTTCACCCGGACCTTCAGCCACGGCTGCATCCGAATCGCCAAGCCCGTGGATTTTGCTCTATTCCTTCTCCAGGAGACGGAGCGCTGGGACGAGGAAAAGATCGCCGCATGTATCGACCAGGAAGTGGAGCAGACCATCCCGGTGAAAAGGCGCCTCAATGTCCATGTCTTTTACGGCACGGCCTGGCCCCTGGAAGACGGCAGCGTCCAATTCCGGCAGGATATCTACGAGCAGGACAATCGGGTGGCCGAAGCGTTGCACCAAAACCCGCCCAAGGTCCACAAGATCGCGGCCCCTTCTTTGAACGGCAAACAACCGATAAAAAAAGAGGCGAACGCGCAAAGCGACGAGAAAAAGCGCGATGATCGCTGATGGCGCTCAAGATCAGGGCGGGCGGGTCTGATTATCAAAAGAGCTCTTCAAAAGACATTTTTCTTTTCCGGAGTTCCGCTACAAGCTTTTCTTTTTGTTTTCGAAAAAAAGCGTCGGTCGCGGCTTCCGCCAGGCCCAGACGCGCATAGAAACCGCGAATCATGTCCATATAATTCATCCGGTCGATCAAAACCTCGTCGACTTTTCCCTCGAGCTCGGCGACAAGCCGTTCCGGATCGCCGGGGAGGAGGGGGCCGATAAACGCCTGCGTCTTGATCCCGGCCTGATGGAGTATTTCCAGAGCTTGGATCCGCTCCTTGACCGATGAGGCATGGGGCTCGAACAGCCGAGCGATTTGTTCGTTTTCGGTCGCGATTGTGAAGGTGAATTCAATTTCTTTAAACTGCAGGAACACGTTCAAATCTCGGAGCGCTAAAACCGATTTTGATTGGATATGGACGGGAAACTGAGCGGCCGCTAACTCGATCAGGCACTGCCGGGTCAGCTTGTATTTCGCTTCCGAAGGCTGATAAGGATCGCAGACCGACGACACCCAGACTACGCCCCGCTTGGCCCTCATCAGCTGTTTTTTTAAAACTTGCGGCGCGTTGACTTTGACATCCACGAATTCGCCCCAGGGCTCGCTGTGGCCGGAATAGCGCGGGATGAACAGCCGGGCGTAGCAGTACCGGCAGCCGACCTGACAGCCCGTGTAAGGATTGACGCAATAATCGAAAATCTTGGACTTATTGAGGATGCTTTTTGCCTGAACTTCGGCGGCCTTCAGCACGGGGACCATTTTTCCTCCCGCATTTGATAACATAGAAAAATAGGGGGACGCAATACATGTTTTTTATTGGCTTTCGAGGCCAACCTATTGATTATGGTTTTCGATGGAATCCATCAGCTTCTGTTAACCGGTACCCCTAAGATTCGTCCTTAAGCGGAATTCCGCAAGGAACTCAGCCGGAGACATCACCTTTATCCTATGCTTTTTTCCTGGGAAATGCCGTTTGTTGCCGGTCACAAGGACATCGGCCCGACTGGCTACGGCAATTTCCAAAAAAGGTTCGTCATCGGGATCGGGGAGCCGAAACGAAAGGGGAAGACCGATCGTCCCTAATCCTTCCTTTTCGAGATGATCGATGAGCGCACTCACCTGGCCTTTTGGGAAGCCGAATACGGGTCGGCTCAGGACTTCGCGATATTCGGACAAAATTCTTGCGTCATGCCCGAGTCGGATAACACCTAGAATGGCCAGACGCAATATCGTCCCGGCCGGCCCATAGGGTTTCAGGATTCCCGAGACAACAACATTCGTATCAAGGACCACGATCATGACCGCGGACCTTTACGAACCGCGCTGATCTCGGATTCGATTCGTTTGTCGGTCCATCGGCTTAGCCCGCGGGCCGCCGCCGAGCTCTGCATCTCCTCTAAAGCCAGAATCGCTCGGCCGCGGCGGATGGCGAGGAGCTCGCTTTCGAGAGAGGCTTCGCTCACGCCGGACAGAATGGCGATGGGCTTGCCGTTTAAGGTGATAATGACTTCATCGTGCTTGATTTTTTTCCAGACCTCTTTAGGCTTCGTGCTCAATTCCCTGACCGAAACAAATCTCATGGCAATCCTCTCCGATTAATCTGATAATAATCTAACAAAACATATTATAATTGTCAATCAAAAATTAGTCAATCGACCCCCGGGCCTGACCCGCCGAGGATCTACGGCAGTTCCTGAAAAGCGGCTTCCATAGGGATACACAATGCCCGCGATATCAAGGACAAGAAAACCTTGATTTTAAAGACGAATCACGATAAAAATGAAGACAAGAAAATCGGCATTCGGATAGGCATCTTGACGCATAAAAGAGAATCGCAGGCCATCCCGCAGGGGGACAAGAAAATCATCCGCGGCTGGGTGATCTATGATTGGGCCAATTCCGTCTATCAGCTGACCATCGCCTCGACTATTTTTCCAATTTACTACAACCAGGTGACGCGAACGGGGAACAATTTTATGGTGGATTTCTTCGGCCTCCCGATCATCAACACCGTGCTCTATTCCTGGGCGATCGCCGCGGCCTATTTCATAGTGGCTTTGTTCTCCCCTCTGTTTTCGTCGATCGCCGATTACACGGGGCGGCGTAAAGCCTTCATGAAGATGTTCACGTGGATTGGCGCTCTCTCCTGCGGCGCCCTGTTCTTTTTTGACAAGAATACGATCGAACTCGGAATCGTCGCTTTTTGGCTGGGGACAGTCGGCTACGGCGGGAGCATCGTCTTCTATAACTCTTTTCTTCCGGTCATCGCCAAGCCCGAGGACCAGGACCGGGTGAGCGCCCGCGGCTATTCCATGGGCTATTTGGGCAGCGTCATCCTTCTGGTCATGAATCTCATCGTCGTCCTGAAGCCGGACTGGTTCGGCATCAGCGACAAGCTCCTGCCGGCCAAGCTGTCTTTTTTGTCCGTCTTCCTGTGGTGGATCGGCTTCTCTCAGATCACCTTCCGCCGCTTGCCGAAATATACATTCGGCCATAAGGCGGGGGGCAAGAGCGCTCTTTTCGGCGGATACAGAGAGTTGCGGCTTGTTTTCCTACAGGTCAGGAAACTGCCTCGGCTCAAAATCTTCTTGGCCGGATTTTTCTTTATCATGATGGGGCTGCTGACGGTCATGTTCATGGCCGCTACCTACGGTGAAAAGCAGCTCCGGCTGAGCGAAGAGATTCTAATCTCCACCATCCTGGTCATTCAGCTCATCGGCATGTTGGGGGCCTGGCTTTTCGCCAGGATTTCCGGACGGCTGGGCAATGTCCGGGCCTTTATCCTCACAATCATCATTTGGGTTCTGGTCTGCATCGGGGCCTATTATATCCGCGATGCCGCAGGATTCATCGCGGTCGCGGCCTGCGTCGGGCTGGTCATGGGAGGCTCCCAATCGCTGGCCCGCTCGACCTATTCCAAGATGCTTCCGGAAACGGAAGACCACACGTCCTTTTTCAGCTTTTATGACGTCGTGGAAAAGCTGGCCACGGTCGGCGGCACGTTCAGTTTCGGGATCATCGAGGCGCTGACGGGGAGCATGAGGAATTCCGTCCTGGCCATCATCGCATTTTTTGCTGTCGGGCTGGTGTTCATGCTTTTTCTTTTGAGACGGCGCGACATCCCCATGGTCTAGCCGTAGGCCGCTGGATTTGACAATCGCTTTTTCCGATGGTAAAAGCGATAGAAATGAACCCTCAAGGAGGTCTTATGCATCAACTTCGCCAACCATTTCTTTGTCGGTATCGCCGCGCCCTCTTTGCGATCCTCATCGTCTCCCTCGTCGTTTTTTGGCAGATCGGCTGCCGGCCGGCGCAGAAGGCCGAGCCGGGTCCGAAACCTCCGGTCGCCGTAAAGATAAAAAAAGAGCTGACCATCCACGGCCAGACCCGCATCGATGACTACTTCTGGCTGAGGGAGCGGGAGAACCCAAAAGTCCTGGATTATTTGAAGGCGGAAAATGAATACGAAAAGGCCGTGATGAAACATGCGGAGCCGCTCCAGGATGTTCTTTATAAAGAGATCATCGGACGGATCAAACAAACCGACTTGTCGATCCCCTATAAGGACAACGGCTATTTCTATTACACGCGCTATGAAGAGGGAAAGGATTATCCCCTCTACTGCCGGAAAAAGGGGAAACTCGAGGCGGCGGAAGAGGTCATGCTGAACGGTCCGCTGATGGCCGAAGGCAAGAGCTTTTTTGCCATCGGGGGCTTGTCGGTCAGCCCGGATAACAAGCTCATCGCTTACGGCGTCGATACGGTCAGCCGCAGAAAATATACCCTTCACTTCAAGAACCTCGTCGCTGGCCGGGCCCTTCCGGATGAGATTGCCACGACCAGCGGCTCGGCCGCCTGGGCCGCCGATAATAAAACGGCTTTTTATGCCGTCAAGGACGAAACAACCCTGCGTCCGTTCAAGGTCATGAAGCATGTCCTTGGCACCCCGGTCTCCACGGACGCCGAAATCTATGTCGAGAAGGATGAAACCTACGAGATCGAAGTCTATGAATCCAAGTCCAAAAAATATTTGATCATCGGCTCCGGCAGCACCTTATCCGATGAATACTGGTTTCTCGACACGAACAACCCCAACGGCAAATTCAAAGTCATCCAGCCCCGGCAAAAAGACCTGAAGTACAGCGTCGAACATTTCAAGGATAAGTTTTTCATTCTGACCAACGATCAGGCTAAAAATTTTCGGCTGATGGCGACGTCGGTCACAAAGACAACCAAAGACAATTGGACCGAGGTCATTCCCCATCGGGCGGATGTTCTCCTCGAAGATTTCGCCATCTTCAATAATTTTCTGGTCCTGCATGAGCGGAAAATGGGCCTGCCCCGGCTCCGGATCATAGCCTGGGCCGACAAATCCGAGCATGACCTGGATTTTGGAGAAGCGACTTACACGGCCGGCCTTGCCATGAATCCTGAATTCGACACGGACGTCGTGCGATACAGATATGCATCTCTGACCACTCCCAATTCGACATTCGATTACAACATGAAAACGAAACAAAAGACGCTCCTAAAACAGGAAGAAGTGCTGGGCGGCTTCGACCCCAAGAACTATCATGCAGAGAGGCTCTATGCCGTGGCCAAGGACGGCGTCCAGGTCCCGCTTTCGCTTGTCTATCGGGTCGGGTTCGAGAAGAACGGCCAAGGTCCGTGCCTGCTCTACGGCTACGGGTCTTACGGAGCGAGCTCCGACCCGGGCTTCAGCTCGGCCCGGCTGAGCCTCCTCGACCGCGGTTTTGTCTATGCCGTCGCCCATATCCGGGGCGGGCAGGAGATGGGGCGCTGGTGGTACGAAGACGGCAAGCTGCTCAAGAAGAAAAACACGTTCACAGATTTCATCGCCTGCGCCGAGTATCTCGGCGCCCAAAAATTCACGCGTCCGGAAAAGCTCTTTGCCATGGGCGGAAGCGCCGGCGGCCTGCTGATGGGCGCCGTGGTCAACATGCGGCCGGATCTTTTCAAGGGCGTGGTCGCCGCCGTTCCCTGGGTGGATGTCGTGACCACGATGCTCGACAGTTCCGTTCCCCTGACCACGAGCGAATATGATGAGTGGGGGAATCCAAACGCCAAAGAATATTACGATTACATGCTGTCCTATTCGCCCTACGACAACGTCGAGCGCAAAGCCTATCCGGCCATGCTGGTGACGACGGGATTGCAGGATTCCCAGGTCCAATACTGGGAGCCCGCCAAGTGGGTGGCCAAGCTGCGGGCGATGAAGACGGACAAGAATATCCTTCTTCTCGTCACCAACATGGAGGCCGGACACGGCGGGGCGTCGGGCCGGTTCCGGAGATTGAGAGAAACGGCGCTCCAATACGCCTTCATGCTCGACTTGGCGGGAATAACGAAATAAGAGAAATATCTAGGATGGCTATCGCTCCCCATCCGGATTTTTTACAATTGGATTCGCTTCCATAAAGGGATTCATCGGATACTGCTCCTGGGAAAGATGGCAGAGAGCGAAGCGAGCGTTGGAAGGAAACCCAAGGAAAGGGTTTCCTTCCAAGAGTGTCCGGGAAGGCTAAACCCTCTATGGTCGCTTCAGCCATCCTAGATATTTCTTCTAAGATTCATGATCGATAAAGGAGGACGCATGAATTTAAAATTTTCAATTTTGTCAATCGCGGCAACGGCACTAGTTGTATTTGTTTTTTCTTTCCTGCCCGTTTTTGCCCAGGCCGCGGTTCCCCAGGAGACGGTGGCGCAGAAAGAGGCGCGGATGAAATGGTGGACCGAAGCGCGATTCGGCATGTTCGTCCATTGGGGGCTCTACGCCCAGGCCGCGCGCCACGAATGGGTGAAAAATTACGAGCATATCAAGGACGAGGACTATCAAAAATATTTCGATATTTTCAATCCCGACCTCTATGACCCCGGGGCATGGGCGCGGGCAGCCAAGAACGCCGGCATGAAATATTTTGTCATCACGGCCAAGCACCACGAGGGATTCTGTCTCTGGGACTCCAAACACACGGATTATAAGGCGACCCACACGCCCTACGGAAAAGACCTGATCAAGCCGCTGGTCAAGGCCATGCGCGACGAGGGGCTGCGGGTGGGCTTTTATTATTCGCTCCTCGACTGGCACCATCCCGAATACACGGTCGATCGCTATCACCCGATGTTCACTAATGCTGAATTCCGCGAGAAAGCCAAGAACCGAGACATGAAAAAATATGTGGAATATCTGCATAACCAGGTGCGTGAGATCTTGACCGAATTCGGCCGGGTGGACTGCCTGTTCTTGGACTATTCCTTCCCCGGGAAAGATGGAAAGGGAAGGGACGACTGGCAATCCGAGAAGCTCCTGAAGATGATCCGGGAGCTCCAGCCGAACATCATCATCAATGACCGGCTGGATTTGCTCGATGTGCCGGGCGGCTGGGATTTCCGGACGCCCGAGCAGTTCATGCCGCGCGAATGGGTCAAGATGAACGGCCTGAAAGTGCCCTGGGAGACCTGCCAGACCTTCTCCGGCTCATGGGGGTATTATCGGGATGAAGCGACCTGGAAGAGCGTCCGCCAGCTTGTGGTCATGCTGATCGAAACGGTGAGCAAGGGCGGCAACCTGCTGTTGAACGTCGGGCCGACGGCCCGCGGCACGTTCGACTTTCGGGCGCTGGATCGGCTCAGCGGTATCGGCGAATGGACGAGGCTCAACGGCCGCTCGATCTACGGCTGCACGGAGGCGTCGGAAGGTTTCGGGACGCCGGCCAACTGCCTCCTGACTTACAATCCTCAGACGAAGCGGATGTATGTCCATGTCCTCGAATGGCCGATGGGAACACTTTATCTGGATGGGTTTGCCGGCAAGGTCAAGTACGCCCAGCTTCTCAATGATGCGTCGGAGATCCGTTTTTCCGAGGTCAGCAAGACCGAGGTCGGATTTATGCCGGGGGACAGGAAAGAGGCTCCCAGCCGGTCCGTCCTTCTCAGGATCCCGGTCCAGCCGCCTCCGGTCACCGTCCCCGTGATCGAATTATTCCTTAAATAAAAGAATAGGGACAGATTAACGGGGGAGCGATAAGCTCGACAGGGGCGAGTTCCTCTTTCCTTTTTTACAGTTCTTTGATGTAAATGTTCCGGAAATACGGCGGAGAGATGCTGTCGTGGTTCTGGAGCCCGATGTAGCCCTCGAGGGCATAATCCTTGACCTTTCCGCCAGGCGTGGCATCCCAATCGAGGATCAATTTCCCGTTCAATTCGACCTTGAGGTGTTTGCCTTTAAACTCGATCTTGAAATGGTTCCATTCGCCGGTCGGCAGGGAAGCCGTCATCTTCGGCGCTTCGACATCATAGGCCGCCCCGGTCACATGGATTCCCTGGCCCGCGTCATAGATCTGGATTTCGAAGGAATGATAGATGTAGTCGTCGCTGGTCGGGACTTCGGGAACCCGGATAAAGATCCCCGAGTTCGTCTCCTTCGTCGAGCACTTGAAGTCGCACTCGAGAATGAAATCTTTATACTTCTTGCCGTACCAGAGCAGGCCCATGCCGCCCTGGCCTTTCAGCACGCCCGCCTTCGGATCGACATCGAAGTAGCCGGGCCCGTAGTGGTTCCAGCCGTGCTTTTCGTAGCGGCCGCCGGCCTTTCGAAAAATCTGTTCGTAGCCTTCGTAATAGGTGATGCTCTTGACGTAGTCGATGCTTTTTTTGATGGCGGGGCCGGGGTTGGCGGCCTCTTTCTCGGCTTCGTATTCCATGGTCAGATAACCGTCATAGTCCTGCAGGGTCAGCTCGGCCAGGATGTCGTGCATGTTCGCTTTGCCGCTGCCCCAGGGGACGTCATCGGTAGCCGGCGGCGGGCCGTAGCCGGTGCGATCTTTCAGGTGGGTATCGATGATCCGGCCTTCGAGAAGCCTCAACGCTTCGAGCGGGTTGTTCATGCCGCGCATCCAGTGCCCGGTGTCGGCGCATGAGCCGATGCGCCCATCGCGGTCCTTGACGTGATCGTAAACGATCTCGGGCTTGGCATATTTGTTGGGCTCAGGATGGTTATGGATGGCGATCTGAATATTGTATTCCTTGACCATCTTTTCAAGGAGCGTGAAATCGTCGTCCGCGGGCTCGGCCACGATCGTCCGGAAGCCCATCTTTCGCGCGAAATTAAAGACCTTTCGCATGCTCTCCTCGGTCTTTCCGATATCGCAGACGCCGTAAGCTACGATAGAAATGCCTGCTTCCTTGAGCTTGTCTTTGACTTTTGCCTGCTCGTCGTCAGTCAGGTTGTCGTTAAACCCGACGTTCGGGAATTCCGCTCCCAGGGCCTGCCCCGGATACGCCTGGGCATATTTCACGCCGAGCTCTTTGAGTTTTGCCAGAGTCTCCAAGAAACTGAATCTCCGGTAGGACCAGCACTGCACGGCGATGGGAAATTTCTTGATCCGGACATCCTTATAATTCGTGCTCTCGACCTGTTTTTGGATCTCGGGCGAAAAATGGCGGATCTGCGGCGCCGCCGCCTGCTGGGCAGGCGTCGTTTGAATAACTAATAAGACAAGGATGGGAATTGCCAGCAGTAAAAAATAAATTTTTTTTCTCAACTTAGCCTCCTAATATCACACTCAATAATTGTCTTTGAGAGCAACGATGCAGAGCGGGCGGCGCCGACCGGGGCGCCCCAACGCCCGCTGCGAAATACTATGTGACATCATCCTATTTCCCTTTTGGGTTCCACGTCCCCTTGGCCACGGCCGGGACGAACGTGTCGAGACCCGGCGGTGGGAAGGGAATCGTGGTTTCTTTTTCGGCACTCATGTAGGCCGTCATCAACAGCTCCGTGACATTGACGCCGTCGCTGAAATTTTCTTGCGGCCGCTTGCCCGCCAAGAACGACTGGACCATGTGGCGGTTTTCGGCGATGTAGCCGTACTCGGTCTCTTCGTTGGCCACCACCGGCATGAGCCCGATCTCGGCATTCTGCTTTTCGACCAGGTCTTCGCCTTCCTTGCCCACGACGTTTCGGCTGAAGAAGACCTTGAGCCCGGAATCCAGCGTGTTAATCTGCAGCGAGTATTCCGGTCCCAGCAACTCCATGGTCAGCCGCAGACCGGCTCCGATATAGCACCAGGACGTCGTCGTTTCGACGATGACCTTTTTCCCCTTTTTATCTTTATATTCCACGAGAGACCGGGCAAAATCTTCCGCCGGCCTCTTGAGATAGTCCGTCTTGCCGCCGCTGTTCTTGGCCAGGATCGCCGCGTAGTGCGGCTCCTGCCATTTCAGGCAATTCATATAGGCCGTGACGCTGACGGGCTTAAGGACATTGCGCGGCGCGCCGGGCGGCGTCAGCATGAACCGGGCCTCTTCGACCGAGTGGCACATCATGTCGTTGAGCACGCCGCCGCCTTGGAGCGTGCCCTCCCAGAACCAGGGCATGTGAGGCCCGCTGTGTTCCTCGGCGGCCCGGGCGAGATAGGGGGGACCGGATATGGCGGCGCCGCGTGCCCAGACGATTTCTTTTCCCCTGACGACGGCGGGCGCAAAGACCTGGTTTTCCAGGTAGCCGTCGAGGAGCTTGGCCTTCTTGGCCAGCTCGAGCATGCGCCGCGCTTCCTTGACATTTCGTCCCAGCGGTTTTTCGCAGGCGACCCCGACGAGCTCGCCCTTGCCCTTGAGCACCGCCTGGGCGATTTCCTCCATGACCTCGACGCGGGTATAGTTGGGCGCACCGATCCAAAGGGCGTCGATGGCCGGGTCGGCGATCATATCCGTTATCGACTTATAGGGCTTTGCTTTGCCGACCTTGAGTTTCCGTGCCAGGGCGACGGCTTCACCTGCGCGTTTCTCGTCCGGGTCGAAAATGCCCAGGATGTCCGCGTCCCGGACGCCGACCCAGGAACGGATGTGAAAACGAGCGATGAAACCGCCTCCGATGATCCCGATGCCTAAATATTTCTTTTTCATGGTTAATCCCTTTTTTGTTATTAAGCCTGTGCCGGCTTTTCGGCCGGGCCTTTCTTTTCCTTGAACAACGCCACGAAGGCGACGGCACAGACGAGCGTCAGGACCGTCGGCACCCAGAAGACATTCCTCCAGTTCGTCGCCTTTTCGACAGTGAAAAGACCCTGGATCCATCCGGAAAAATTGCTCCCGACGAAACTGCCGAGCCCCAGGATGATGACGGCAATCAAGCTTTGGGCCGAGGCGCGGATGTCCTTGGGCGCGATCATATCCACATAGATATAGGCGGCGGTGAAGAAGAACACGTAGCAGAAGCCGTGCAGAGACAGCGAAGCGACGACCAGCCAGGCGGGCGTCCCGATGACGAAGATGATATAGCGGAGCGGCCAGGCCAGGACGCCAAGAACCATCGTTTTTTTGATGCCGTATTTGGGCAGGAAGTAGGGGAGGAGAAGGGCCATGACGAAGATTTCGGCAACCTGGGCGATGGTCATGACGCCTGAAAGCCAGGATTCGGTCACGCCGACTTTGGGCGAAGTGAGGAAAGGCGCCGTCAGGACATAATAGAATTGAAGCTCCGTGGCGACAATAAAAGCGATGATGGTGAAAACCAGGAAGTTCTTGTCCTTGAGCATCTTGATGGCCTCCAGGAAAGCCCAGGGTTTGGCGCCTTCTTTTTTCGGCGGCGTATGCGGAAGCCCAAAGGCCAGGAACCCCATGATGACCGAGAAAATGCCGGCCAGAAACAGCGTGTCTCCTTTGACGGCAATGGCCGAGACCGATTTGGCGGCCAGACGCCATCCCACGAGCCCCCAACCCGCCGCAATCCAGCCGATCGTTCCCCAGACCCGGATCTTGCCGAAATCCTTTTCCGAGTTTTGAAGATTGATGAAAGCGATGGAATTCGTCAGGGCCAGGGTCGGCGCATAGATGAGGCAGTAAATGAACATCACCCAAATAATGGCCGAGTAGGATGCGACGGCCGAGCCCAGAACCAACAGGATGCCGCCGGCAATCTGCATGAAGGCGATCACTTTTTGGGTGGGGAAGTAACGGTCGGCCAGCTGGCCGCCGATAAAAGGCGCGATGATCGTGGCGATCGGCAGCAAACTGTAGATGAAACCGGCCTGAGGGCCGCTGAACCCCAGCGTATTGATCAAGTAGGCCGAGAGCACCGGGAACCAGGAGCCCCAGATGGCGTACTCCAAGAACATCATGATGCCGAGACGGAATTTTGCGTTCATACCCTCCTTCCTTTTCATGAAGAATTCATTGGGGATGGCTAAGCGAAGCCAAAAATATATAAATTCGAGGGCTTTGTCAATAAAGGGCCGGCGATTGTTAGAAATATCTAAAAAGTGAAAGCCGGTGTTTGTTTTTGATTAAAATTATGAGGTTGGGTAGTATAATAATTTGGGAGAATATCCGAAGGTGTCGGGTCAATCTTTTGGGAAGGACAGGCAGTATAAAAAATTGGGGTATAACAACGAATTATGTCCCCCGCTGAGCTAATGAACAGAATCCTGAGCAAGCATCGATTTGCTTTGATTTGCCTGGTGTTGGCGATAGCCACCTTGGCCGTCTTCTGGCAGGCCCGCAAATATGGCTTGGTGAATTATGATGACGATAGGTACGTCACCGCTAATCCGCACGTCCAAGCCGGACTGACCCGCAATAGTCTGACCTGGGCTTTTACCACAGGATATGCTTCGAATTGGCATCCACTGACCTGGCTGTCGATGATGCTGGATGTTCAGCTATTCGGATCGAACGCGGGCGGATATCATTTGACCAGTTTGTTTCTTCATGTCATCGCCACGCTGTTGCTATTCGCCGTTCTTAACCTAATGACCGGCGCCATATGGCGCAGCGCCTTCGTGGCCGGTTTGTTTGCCCTTCATCCGCTCCATGTCGAATCCGTTGTCTGGATATCGGAGCGCAAGGATGTTTTAAGTGCGCTGTTCTGGATGCTGACAATGCTGGCTTATGTCTATTACGTCAGACATCCGAGCAAAATTCGTTATTCATTGGCTCTGTTGCTTTTTGCCTTGGGCCTAATGGCCAAGCCGATGCTTGTGACCCTGCCGTTTGTTTTATTGCTTTTAGATTACTGGCCGCTTGAGCGATACCAGTTTGGACGGGCCGTTCAAGTTGTCAAGAGGAAAAAACAAAAATCCACAAAAGCTCGCACGAAATTATCGGGTCTCATTCTAGAAAAGATCCCGTTTCTTATGCTTTCGGTCGTTTCAAGCCTGGTGACTTTTCTTGTTCAGCAAAAAGGCGGAGCCGTCGCCACGATGGACCTATTTCCCCCGCCGATGCGTTTAATGAACGCCGTGAATTCTTATGTGAAATATATTGAAAAAATGATTTTTCCCGTCCGGTTGGGGGTATTTTATCCGCCTCCCATCCGCGGATTTTCGATCTGGCCGAATCTGGCCTCAGCTCTGGCACTTTTAGTCGTGTCCATCGCTGTGATCTATCTTGCTCGAAAGTATAAATACGCAGGCGCGGGTTGGCTTTGGTATTTGGGGACGCTTGTCCCCGTGATCGGCCTGGTTCAGGTTGGAAGTCAGGCCTTGGCCGACCGCTATACCTATGTGCCGCTGATCGGCTTGTTTGTCATGATTGCCTGGGGATTGCCGGATCTGTTGGCAAAATGGAAGCATCAAAGAGTTGTCCTGGGAGCAGCGGGTTTGGCGGTGATTTTGGCTTTGTCGATATGCACCTACTTCCAAGTCGGGTATTGGCGTGACAACGTCGCTCTTTTTGAGCATGCGCTTAAGGTTACAACTAATAATTTCGTGATGAACAATCATCTCGGCCTCGCTTACCAGGAGCTCGGCCGCCTGCAGGAGGCGATAGAAGCCTATCAACAAGCCATAAAAATCAAACCGGATTATGCCGGGGCGTACCATAATCTTGGTATCGCTTATGGCAGCCTCGGCCGCTGGCAGGATGCCGTTGAGGCAAACGAGCAAGCCACGAAAATCAAGCCGGATGATGCCCCGGCCTACAATAATCTTGGCGTCGCTTGCCTTCGGCTGGGCCGCCTGCAGGAGGCGGAGGAGGCCTTTCAACAAACAATAAGAATCAGGCCGGATTATGTCGGGGCTTATAATAATCTCGGCATTATCTATCGTGCGCTCGGCCGCTGGCAAGATGCGATCGAAGCCTACCAGCAGGCTGTCAGAATCAAACCGGATTATGCCGACGCCTATTATGGTCTTGGTCTTGTCTATGGCCACCTCGGCCGCCGGCAGGAGGCGATTGAGGCCTACAAACAGGCGATAAAAACCAAGCCGGATGATGCCGAGGCACGTTATCATCTTGGGATCGCGTTTCTCCGAATCGGCGATAAGGATTCTGCCTCGGAGGAATATGAAATCCTGAAAACTTTGGATGTGGAAAAAGCGAATCAGCTCTTCAATCTGATTAATAAAAAATAGAGGCCACGGAGGAAGGAAGCTAAAAACGTAAGCGAAATGTTATAAACGCCCGGCGGTTTGACTTCAGACCGGGAAAATATTATGGTAGTGTCACGTCCGGGAATGTCGGGAATGAAATGCTCTCAGTGTCAGTTTGAAAACCCCGGGGACACCCGTTTCTGCGGCGGCTGCGGGGCACCTCTGCGTCCTTCCCAGGAGAGCGTTTCGTCCCGCACAGAAACCATGCAAACGCCAAGGAAAGAACTAACTTCGGGAAGCACATTTGCCGGCCGCTACCAGGTCATTGAAGAGCTTGGCAAAGGCGGCATGGGCAAAGTCTACAAGGTCTTGGATAAGGACCTGGATGTGAAAATCGCCCTCAAACTCCTGAAGCCCGAGATCTCCTCCGATGAAGAGACGATTGCCCGCTTCAGGAACGAGCTCAAGGTCGCCCGCACCGTCACCCACAAAAATGTCTGCCGGATGTACGACTTCGGGAGGGCCGAGGGCACGTATTTTATCACGATGGAGTATGTCCCCGGCGAAGACCTCAAGAGCACGATCGCTAGAGTCGGCCAGCTGAGCGTCGGCAAGACGATTGCCGTCATCAAGCAGGTCTGCGACGGGCTGGCGGAAGCTCACCGGCTGGGCGTTATCCACCGCGACCTCAAGCCGCAGAACATCATGCTCGATCGAGAGGGAAACGCCCACATCATGGACTTCGGGATCGCCCGGACCTTTCGGACAAAAGGCCTGACGGGCGGCAATGTGATGATCGGCACCCCCGAATACATGTCCCCGGAACAGGTCGAAGGCAAGGACATCGACCATCGTTCGGATATTTATTCTTTGGGCATTATTCTTTTTGAAATGCTGACGGGAAGAATTCCCTTTGAGGGTGAATCTGTTTTAAGCGTCGCGCTCAAACAGGAAACCCAGCCGCCTCCTGACCCGAGGACGATCAACAGCCAGATTCCGGAAGACTTCAGCCGGCTGATTCTCAGGTGTCTGGAAAAAGATAAAGCCAAAAGATTCCAAAGCGCTGAAGAAGTCCAGGCCGAACTGGCCAAGATTGAAAAAGGCGTCCCCACGACCGAGCGGGTGATTCCCCGACCGATGCGCCTCACTTCGAGGGAAATCACGGTTAAGTTTACATTGAAAAAGCTTTTTATCCCTGCTCTAGTTGTCATAGCCGTCGTTACGGCAGGGTTGCTTGCCCTCTTCTTGATCCCCAAGAAAGAGCCGGCCAGACGTTCTATCGCCGTCATCAGTTTCAAGAATCAAACCGGCGACAAGGCCTTTGACTATCTCCAGGAAGCCATCCCCAACTTATTGATCACGAGCCTCGAGCAATCCAGGTATCTGCGAGTGACGACATGGGAAAGGATGAAGGACGTCCTCAGGCAGATGGGCAAAGACGGCGGTGGCCTTATCGATGAGGATCAAGGATTCGCGCTCTGCAAACGAGAAGGCATCGAGGCCATTGTTTTAGGAAGCTTTGTCAAAGCGGGGGAGATGTTCGCCACGGACGCAAAAATCCTGGAGGTGGAAACGAAGAAGCTTCTCAAAAGCACGGGGGCCAGGGGCGAAGGCGTCGGGAGCATTCTCAAAAGTCAGATCGACGAGCTGAGCCGAAATATCTCGCGAGGCATAGGAGTGTCGGAAAGCAAGATTGCCGTTTCAGCTCCCGCCAGGATCATCGATCTCACCACGAATTCCATAGAAGCCTATAATTATTTTCTCAGGGGCCGCGACGATTACGAAAAGTTTTTTTATCAAGACGCCCAAAAATTTCTGAAGAAGGCCGTTGAGCTCGATCGCACCTTTGCTGTAGCTTACCTCTACCTGGCCAAGGCCAACGCCAATTTGCTCGAGTATAAAGCCCGAGACGAAGCTTGCGAGGTCGCCAAAAAGTATTCTCAAAAAGCGACTGAGAAAGAGCGGCTTTATATCGAGGCTTGGTACGCCGACATCATCGAAAGGAATCCGGAGAAAAGATTTCGCCTTCTTTCCGAATTGGTCAAAAAATACCCTGAAGAAAAATATGCCCATTCCGAACTGGGATACTATTATGAAAACCAGGGACAATATCGGGAAGCCATCGAGGAGTACAACAAGGCCATAGCGCTTGACCCAAATTTCGGCTTTGCCATCAATCAACTCGCCTATGACTATGCGCGGATCGGCGATTTTAAAAAGGCCGTCGAATACTTTGAGCGCTATGCGTCCGTCAACCCCGGGCTTCCCAACCCGAAAGACTCCATCGCCGAGCTGAGCCTGCGGATTGGAAAGCTGGATGAGGCCATCGCAAAATACAAGGAGGCCTTGGCCATTAGGCCGGACTTCTATAGCTCTTGCAAGGGGTTGGCCTATTGCTTTGCTCTGAAAGAAAATTATCCGGAAGCGATGAACTGGATTGATCAGTTTATCGAGCGGGCGCCGACTCCAACGGCAAAATGGGAAGGATTTTGGCTAAAGGGTTACTTTGACTATTTCCTCGGCCGTTGGGATCGATCTCTGGCGGAATACCTTGCTATAAAAAAACAGGCTGAAAAAGCGGAATTTTCGTATGGGGTCGCAACCATAGACTGGATCACCGGATATATTTACTCCGACCTCGGGCAATTCGACTTAGCCCAAAAAGCATTCCAGGGATGGCGCGATTATAATTTCAAGCAGAATCCGTCCACCAGGACTTCTGATGCGGCGCGAGACAGTTTCCAGCGCGGATGGGTGGATTTCAAACAAGGAAGGATGGACGAGGCAAAGGCAAGGCTGGCTGAAATCGAGCCTCTCCTGCCCGCCGTGGATTCCGCCAATAAAAAAGATATGACATTCCATTATGAGTTGTTGAAGGCAGAGTTTTTACTGGCGGAAGGTTCGATCGATAAAGCCATCGCCCTTGCCGAAAAAATCGTTCCTTTAGATCCGCCGCTGATGAATACGGCAAGCGTGGCCGTCACCAACCAGCCTTTCCTCAAAGACGTTTTAGCGCGGGCTTACTGGAAAAAGGGAGAGTTGGACAAGGCCATCTCGGAATATAAACGGCTGATGACCATCGATCCCAAGAACGATCTCCGTTTTCTCATCCATCCGCTGTATCATTACCGGTTGGGCCGGGTCTACGAAGACAAAGGTGAGAAAGCCCTGGCCCGGGAGCAGTACCAAAAATTTCTTGAATTTTGGAAAGATGCCGACCCCGGCCATCCCGAGCTCGCGGAGGCAAAGAAGCGCCTGGCGAGATAAAATCGGGGTCAAACCTACTCGTTACGCACAATTGGCCAGGGGAAGATGCGTAACGAGTAGGTTTGACCCCGTTAGTTTGCTACGAGGATATCCTATGCTTATTAAGAACAGTCTAAACGTCACATCGGCCGTCGGCTATTTTTTGCTCAGCGCTTTTGTATTCTTCATTCTCTCGATCGCCGCGGCCGGGGCGGAGACAAAAAATTTTTATTATCCCGAAGTCCGAATCGAGGTCCGGATTGCCGCGGACGGAACTTTCACCGTCGATGAATACCGGACTTATGAATTCCAGGGGCGCTTTTCCTGGGCGGCGCTCTGGATCGCGCAACGCGTCGAGCGGCGGGGCTACGCCTATGATGTTTCCATAGAAGATTTTTCTATCACCGACGAACAGAACTTGCCGCTCCGGATAGAGCAAAGCATAAAACGCGAACGCTTCGAAGCCAAGTGGTATTATTCGGCCCGCAACGAGCGCCGCACCTTCCACATCCATTATCGGGTCCGCGGCGGGATCGTCAGCTATCCGGAAGCTTCCGAGCTTTACTGGCAGGTGATCGGAGAAGGATGGGACAAACCTACTCATAACGCGGTCATCACCGTCCGCCTTCCCGAACCCGCGCCGAATAAGAGCGATATTCTTGTCTACGGGCATGGGCCTCTTTCGGGCTATGCCGAGATCGTGGATAACCAGACGGCCCGTTTTTCGGCCACGTATATCCGGTCCGGCCAATTCCTGGAAATCCGGATGGTCTGGCCGGCGGAGCTCGTGACCGGCGTTCCCTCGAATCGCCATACGGTGGACTCGATCCGCCGGGAAGAAGCGCAATTCGTCCGGGATACGATCGCCAAGGCCAAGCGCGACGAGGCGCGGGAATCGCGCAACGCGAAGAACCTGCAGCGCGGGTTCTACGCCTGGCTGGCCTTGTTTATCCTGGTGCCTCTCCTCTGGCTGCCCTTTTATTTGCATTCCTGGAAAAAGGCCGGCAAGGATTATCGCTTTATGGATATTCCTCCCTATGCCCATGAGCCGGCCTCCGAGCTCCCGCCGGCTCTTGTCGAAGTCCTTTTAAAAGAAGGGGCTGGGATCACGCCGAAGTCGTTCACGGCGACAATTTTCGATTTGGCCCGGCGCGGCTATATCGAGATCGAGGACCGGCTGGTCGAAAAACGGGGTCTCTTCGGGAGCAAGGACGACTACGAAACGACGCTGACTTTGCGCAAAAAATTTCAGAACGAAACGACCCTGCTCAGCTACGAGCGGGATCTTTTAGAATGGCTGTTCGGCGAGCCGGCCGACAATACGGCTCAGACCGGCGCCCGGCTGACCCTCGATGATATCAAAAAATACCTCAAACGCAATCCCCAGACATTTCAAAAATGGTATCTGGAATGGGCCAAGGACATCCGGCTCGAGGGGAGGAAGCTCAATTTCATCGAGCCGGCGAGCCTGCGCATGCGCAATATCTTTCTCGGCGTCACTTGGCCTCTGGCCGTTCTGACCCTCAATCCCGCCCTGGTCGCTCTCGCGATTCTCCTCATTCCGTTCATGAAGCGGCGGGCTCAACATTGGGCGCACGAGAATGAGCAATGGAAAGCCCTGCGGCGGTTCCTGGACGACTTCTCTGATTTCAAAGAACTCCCGCCCGAAGCGTATAAATTGTGGGAGCGATATTTGGTCTTTGGGATTATTTTTGGAAACGCCAAAAAAATCATCAAGACGCTTCCCATCATTCTCAAGGACGAACGGGCGGCGGCCCCGGTCTGGTACTCCGGCTACAGCCAGGCAGGCTTTATCAGCTCGGGAAGGCTGGCCGGCATGATCAGCAGCATCGACCACATCTCGAGCTCCATCCAGCAGGCCGGCACTTCGGCGGCCCATTATTCCTCCGGCGGCGGAGGAGGATTTAGCGGAGGAGGCGGCGGGGGAGGCGGTGGCGGCGGCGGAAGCGCCGGCTAGAAGAGCCTATTTCTTCTCCTCGATGACCTGGATGAGCTTCTTGACGTCCGGCTGCTCGGGGTTCAATTTGAGAGACGCTTTGAGCGCGTTCAGCGCGCTTTGGGTCTGGCCGCTTTTATAGTAGCATTGGCCGAGGGCGTTCAAAAGTCCCGTGTCGCTGTTATAAATCTTGTTCCCTTGAACGAAGCTGTCGATCGCTTCCGCATATTTGTCCAACCCCATCTGGGCCCGCCCTTTATACAGAAAATACTGGAATTTGAGGTTGCCGTCTTCCTTGATCGTTTCGACGAGGTCGAGCGCCTCTCCGAACCTTTTCACCTTCAGAAGAAAATCGGCATATTCCGGGACCTTTTGCAGATAGGAAGGATTGAGGCTGTAGGCTTTTTTATACATCGCTTCCGCTTTCTCATCCACATTCATCTGGTTATACTGGTAGGCCAGCGCATAATAAAATAAAAAGCTGTTCGCCATGGAGAATGCTTTGGAAGCGACCATCGGGTGGGCTATCGACGTCTGGGGTGTCATGATAAAGTTTCCCGTCCGCTCATCGAGAATGCTCCCGTTCCGGTCTTTCAAGCTCAAAATCAGGTCGTAGTAATCAGGAGGGAATTCGGCGGCCGTCAAAGATTGGAAAAAATTCATCTGGGCGTGAAAGGCCTGGGTGTTAAGGGGGACGGACATCGATTTTTGGTAGGGATTGGCGGGCTTGGACCCCTTGATGAGGACGCTCACGCTCCCTTCCTTCCACAATTCTTCGCCGAGCCCCGTGATATTGTAAAAGAAGACAATTTGATCGGAGGCCGTGAACGTATTTTTAGGGTCGATGTTCAACTTCCGATTGAGGGCCTGGTAGGGAACGTGGGCGCCGGCCTGGGCATCAGCCATCTTGTAGCCCAAGACGGGCCCGACGAGCCGCGGTCGGCCCGAGTCGGCGGGGATGGCCACCTTTTTTTCGAGGAGGCTGAATTCCTTTCCCGTCGTATTCCTGAGGAGCACGGTCAATTGGAATTCTCCTTCGATTACGGGAAAGGAATCGGCGATACAGATTCCCGAGCTCTGGATCTCTTCCAGCCGGTCGGCGGGGATATTCAGCGGAAATTCCTTGGAATACTGGAAAACCAGTTTGTCTCCCGCCCGAAGAGTGACATCCATTTGGAAACTGCAGTAGTATTGATCTTTTGGCTCATAGTAATCGAGCGAAAGTTTTTTGGGAGCCATGGCGAAATCGCAAAAGGCCATGCCGGTCGTGGGGTCGCGGACGACGGCGACGTTCGTCTCGCTGTCCATATAGTTCGTCATATATTCCGTGCTGACGAGGCCCTTGTAGTTCAAGAAATGCGTGGCATAGCTCTCATCGATGGCCTTTTTCGGAGAGTCCGCGATGCTGGCCATCCAGATCGCGTTCTCGGGTGAGGGCTGGTAGGCATAGGGAATTTCTCCCGGGATGATGGACAGGCAGACCATGGCTAGGTCGGGATAGAGGTCATAGAGTTTTTTATAAAACGCTTCATAATCAAAAGGGTCCATGTGTTCCGAACCGATGATCAGCCGGCCGGGCCCGTCGGTCACAGGATCGTACAGCTTGTATTCACCGCTTCCGCCGCGCTGATAAAAGACCAGGGAAAAATGCGTCGGCATCCCTTTCTCCGGATCGCCGTAATACGACCAGATCTCGCAGGGATAGATCTCGGTCGTGCCGGCGATGTCTTCGGTGCTGATGGGAGGACCGAGGATGATATAGTACCGGCCCTGGTCCGTCATCCAGCCTTCCCTGGCCGACCTTCGACGGAACTTTTTGTTGGCGTCTTCGAAACGCTTGATGTGTTCCTGCTTGAATTCGTTTTCCGGCGTTGCCGGCGTGGGGTCGCGCACCTTCCAGAACGTGTCGATAAAAATGTCCCGGTCTCTGTCGTTAGCCAGGCTCATGAAAACGTCTTTTTCCTTTTCGGTGATGATATAGGTTGTGAGCTTGAGCCAGTCTTGGTATTTGGGCGCCAGGTCTTTTAGCTTGACCTTGGTCTGCCCCGGATACATCAACAGGGACGCAGAAAGTCCTATGGCCAAAATAGCCGCCGCGCGTCTCATTCTCATGAAATCCTCTCAGGATAAATATCCTTGAAAATCATAGGGGAATTCTCAAAAAAATTCCACAAGAAAAATTGAGAATCCAATTTTTTGGACGAAATTCAAGGAATTGGATGTTCTTGGCTGCGCAGAAAATATAACTTCTTGAAAACAAATTAAATACGAATTTTTATTTTTGGCATGTTTTTTGCTTATTTTTTTGATAAATAAAATGGAAGTGAAGGAGGTGAAAAAAAGGATAACGTTAATCAAAGGATTAGAGGCAAGAGGGGAGTGGATATTTCCACTCCAGGGAAAAGAACAAAACACTCCAAAAATTTAGGAGGGGAAATGAGAAAGTTCTTCGTCGTTCTTTTTTGCGCGGTTCTGACGGCCGGCATGCTGTCCGCGCAGGAAAGAACGGGCAATCTTTACGGCACGGTCGTCGATCGGGACGGGAACCCTCTCCCCGGCGTTTCGGTCACTTTGACCGGCCCGCACCTGGCGGCGGTAAAAGTGCAGAGCAGCGCCGAAGGGAGATTCCGGTTTCCCTCTCTCTTCCCGGGCAATGAGTATGTTGTAACGGCCGAGCTCCAGGGATTCAAGACAGCAATCCAGAAAGGCGTTATCGTCAACGTCAACAGCACGTCGGACATCAAAGTGGCCATGGAGCAGGGAGCTCTGGAAGAGCAGGTAACCGTCGTGGCCAAGACTCCCATCATCCAGACAAAAAAGACGAATATCACCCATACCGTGAACTACGAACAGCTCCAGGAACTGCCCACGGCCCGCGACCCCTGGGTCATTCTTCAGATGGTTCCCTCGATCCAGATGGACCGGGAGAACGTCGGCGGCGTCGAATCCGGACAGCAGTCGAGCTTCTTGAACAAAGGAAGCACCGCCGGAGAATGGACCGTTGACGGCATGCAGACCACGGACCGGAACTCGGGCGGGTCTCCCGGGTACTATGATTTCGACGCCTTCGAGGAAATGAACGTCTCGACGGGCCAGATGGATGTCGAGCACCGGGACCCCGGGATCGTCATCAACCTCGTCACCCGCCGAGGCGGGAACAAGATGAGCTTGGGCGGACGATTCTACTACACGAACGAGCAGTTCCAGGCCAAGATCAGCGAAGCGACGCTGAAAAATAAGGGAGTCGGCGGCTACAACCGGGCCGTTGATCTCAAGGATTTTGGGTTCAACGCCGGCGGCCCAATCTGGAAAGACAAGATCTGGTGGTGGGGTGCATATGGAGTCCAGCAGATTCAGACGATCAACCTCCTCAATGTCCGGGACGACACCTACCTGACGAATTACAACGGCAAAATCAATTTCCAGCTCATCCCGGAGAACAGAGCCGAGATCCTCTACCAGGCCGGGGATAAGAAAAAATTCGGCCGCAGCTCGTCTCAATCATTCCCGCCCGGATGGAACCAGCACAGCGATTATTATTTCGGAAACCCAACCTATAAGTTCCAGGACGAGCAGATGTTCGGCGACAACCTGTTTATATCCGCCCGCTACGGATATTCGAACGCCGGCTTTGGATTGTGGCCGGCGAACGATGAGAAAATCACTAAAGTTGCCTGGTACGATGTCGAGAACGACCTCTATTACAATTCCCAGACCTGGTTCTATTCCGACCGTCCCCACCCCTACGGCGTCCTTCAGGTCCAGTACTTCAACGACAACCTGTTCGGAACCGGCACCTCTCACGAGATCAAGATCGGCGCCGAAATCAACAATAACCACCGGAGCTACACCGGCGGCTATCCCGGCAACTTCTATGTCAATACCAACTACAATACTGAGACAGTGGACTGGAACGGCGACGGCAAGATCGATGTCGTTCGGGACGCCTTCGGGATCGACCTCAAGAGGATCCGCATCATGAGCAATGATGTCCTGTACAATGACGGAACGGACCGCCTGGCGTTCTACTTCAACGACACCATAACCGCCGGCCGCTTCAACTTGAACCTCGGCCTGCGCGTCGACCATGCCAAGGCCTGGATCGACCCGCTGACGACCAGAGGGCTCTGGCTCCAGACTGGCGGAAACCAGTACCAGCAGTACTACTCCAATATCAATACACTACTCTTCACGCCCGACACAGTCTCGAAGCTGGCACCCCTGATCCCGGAAAAAAACCGCGCCTACGTCGAGGCTAAGAAGTTGTTCTGGACCTTCTCTCCGCGCCTCGGCCTGACGTATGACATCTTCGGCGACGGCCGGACGATCCTTAAAGCGGCTTACTCGCTATATCCCGGCAGCGCCAACGGCCTGGGTGTCGGCTATTGGACGCCCTACGGAATGTACGGCAACTTGTATTTCTGGTGGGCCGACCTCAACAGCGACGGCAAGGCCAACTGGGACGAGCTCTATTGGGCGGACTACAGCAAGTCAACGCGGCCGGTCTACAAGGCTTTCGACGCCGCCGGCAATTTCCAGGGCAACTGGGCGCGCGAAAACGGCCTTCAGTGGACCGGATGGGATCTCAACAATCCGACAGCGCTTTCCCCCCCGGTCTCCTATCTTGCCGACGACTGGAAGGTGAGCCTGACCCATGAAGTCCTCGTGTCGATCGAGCGAGAGATTATCCAGGATTTCGGAGTCTCAGTGAGCTATTCCTGGAAACGGATGGGCCGGTATTCGTGGTCTCCCAACTATTACCCCGAAACATATAATAATCAGCCCGCTTTCCCCGGCTTGAACAATCATGTCCGGACCAAAGACGACTATATGCAGGCAGGCACAATTCCCAGCCAGCTGACCACCCCGGACGGCAAGACCTTCAATCCTGGCGAAGCCGCCGGCAAACCCTGGTACCTCCTGAAGAATCTTCCCGAAACCGTTTACACGCCCTACTCAAAGACCGTTATGAGGGACCCGGACACGCACGATATCTACTGGGGAATCGACGTCGTCTTGACAAAGCGCCTCTCGAACAAGTGGATGATGAACGGCTCCTTCACCTACCAGATGCAGAAACACTACTACGGAGCGAATGGCTACGCGTACACCGGCTCCACTACGGATCCGACAAACCAGTGGGCGTATGAAGGCATGATGTACGGCGTCCAAATGGGCGGTACGAGCGGCAAAATCAACCGAGATTTCTTCACCCGCTGGATGGTCAAGCTGTCCGGTCTGTACCAACTCCCGTTTGATATCAATGTTTCCGGAACGATCTCCGGGCATGAAGGGACTTTCTACGTCACGAACTTCGTGATCCGGGACACGGGTGTTGTTGGCGCAAGCTCGCGCGAAACTTCGAAAACCATACCCACGGCAACTTATGACAACAGAAGCCGGCTGCCCAACGTCTGGACGGTGAACATGAAGGTCGAAAAGATGCTCAAGCTCGGCGAGACGTCCCGCATGTATTTCTCCGCCGATATCTTCAACGTCATCAATCTGAATACAGAACTCCGCAAATACGACATCAGCTACGGCACGCTCCGCTACCGCGACACGACTCCCGTGAGCTATACCACTCCCGCCGCCACAAGCGGTGTGCTCAACGAGCTGCTGAACCCGCTTCTCGTCCGGCTCGGCATGAGATTCCAGATCTAGCGCAGACGCAGGCATAACCGCAGACGCTCAAAGCCCCTCCCGCCTCCGGGCGGGAGGGGCTTTTTTTTGTGGCGCGGGACCTGCCGCCGGCCAGCCCCACCATCCTCACTGAAAAATTTGGGGGACTTCCACTTAAATTATGAATTGTGCATATTTTCCCAAATTTTCGTCAGTTGCGGGTGGTGGGGCGCCCCGGCCGACGTCACCCGCGCCGCATTTATTATTAGATCGCGTATCTTGAGATGTAACCCATGAGTTTCGGGCGATGCGGGATGCAGCTGTGCCACCCATTTCTTGTTGATGGCAGACGTCTTTTCTACGTCTATGGTTTGCATATTCTCTCCTCTCTCTTTATAATTCATGCATGTGTCGTAGTCGCTTAAAATCGCTATATGCTTTATTTATTTTTTTGGGCTTGGGGCTATTTCCGGTTGTCGTAAATGGGGCGCCGGCCAATACAAACCTGCTTTTAATCACCATCGACACTCTTCGCCCGGACCGGTTAAGCTGTTACAGCTCAAAATATGTCCGGACGCCGAGGATCGACGCCCTGGCGGCCCGAGGAGTTCTCTTCGAGCGGGCCTTTGCCCATGACCCGATCACGCTTCCGTCTCACACCAATATCTTATTAGGCCTGACTTCTCTCGTCCACGGCGTTAACGAAAACGTCAAGTCCGTCGTCTCCAAGGAATTCGTGACCCTGGCCGAAGCGCTCAAGAATAAAGGATACGCGACGGGGGCGTTTGTCTCGGCATTTCCCTTGGACTCCCGGTTCGGCCTGAATCGGGGGTTCGACGTTTATGACGATCACTATCCGTCCATGCTCGCCCCCGGTCTGGACTATGCGGAGCGCAAGGCCGAAAAGACGATCACGGCGGCGCTGGCTTGGCTTTCTCTCCAAAAAGGGAAATGGTTTTGTTGGGTCCATCTCTGGGATCCCCATACCCCCTATTCGCCTCCCGAGCCCTATTCGAGTCAGTTTTCGCGGGATCCTTATTCGGGCGAGGTGGCCTATGTCGACGAGGAACTTGGAAAACTGCTGGATGCCGTAGAGAAAAAAGGGTGGATCGGAAAGACGCTCGTCATCCTGACGGGGGATCACGGTGAATCCTTGGGCGAGCACGGCGAGCTGACGCACAGCTATTTCGCCTATAACTCAACGATCTGGGTGCCCCTGATCATGGCCGGGCCGGGGACGAAAGCATCCCGGGTGAAAGCGGACGTCAGTCACGTGGATATCTTTCCGACCGTCTGCGATATCCTGCGCATCGCAAAGCCCGCGGCCTTGCAGGGAAATTCGCTGACGCCGTATTTGAATGGAAAGGGGGGCAAGGCCGCGACGATCTACTTCGAGGCTTTAGAAGCGAACCTCAGCAGCGGCTGGGCTCCCATTCGCGGCGTCATCGAGCAGGGAAAAAAATACATCGATTCGCCGATTCCCGAGCTTTATGACCTGGACAAAGACTTCGAGGAGCGGACGAATCTTGCCCAAAAGGTCGATCCGGCTCCATACAAGAAGAGGCTCGAGGAGGTCGAAAAAGCCGAGGCTTCGAAGCGGGGCGGCCAAGGCACCCGGAAGATCGACCGGGAAACGCGGGACAAGCTGCGGACCCTGGGCTATGTCGTCGCGCCCGTGGTCCAGAGCAAAAAGTCCTACGGCCCCCAGGACGACCTGAAGACATTGCTTCCCCTCATGCAGAAATTGGAGCAGGCGGCACAGAGAGAACAGGAAGGAAAGGCCGCGGAATCGGCTCAGCTGCTGGAAGATGTCATCAAAACTCGAAAAGATTTCGCAACGGCCTATGATCATCTCTTCCGCGTGTACCGCTCTCAGGGTCAAACCGAGAAAGCGCTCGGGGTTCTCGAAAGGGGGGCCGGGGCGAACCCCGATAAATATGGGTTCGTTTCGGGGTACGGAATCGCTCTTGTCAAAGAGGGGAGGTTCAAACAGGGGGTTGAGCTGCTCACGCGGGCTCTGGGTCTTTTCGATCAAGACGCCGAGGTTTGGAATTCCCTGGGCGTGGCCTATTGGAAGCTGGGGGATTTCGAGCGGGCCCTGAAACACCTTGAGCAAGCCTTGCGCCTGGATCCGAGCGATGCCATTTACAACGATAACCTCGGCTCCCTGTATGTCGTCATTTCCTTGAAGACAAAAAATCCGGTCGAGCTCCAGAAGGCCATAGGATATTTCCAGAAATCCATCTCTCGCGACCCCTCTCTGGCCTCCGCCTATAATGGCTTGGCCGGCGCATACAGCATGCTGGGCAAAAAGGATGAGGCCATCTCGAACTGGGAAAAGGCTTTGTCGCTCAACCCGAAGTTCGATTATCCTGCTTTCAACCTGGCCTTAGCGTATTTGGAGAAAGGGGATAAGGCGCGGGTGCTGGAATATTGCCGGCGGTATATGGCCATCAAAGGCAACACCATGTCCGGCCCGGAGCGTCAGGAGATCGAATCCCTCATCGAGAGATGCAAGAAATAAACCCTGCGGCGCGGGTCCTGCCGCCGACCAACCCCACCGTTCTCACAAAAAATCGGGGATCTTAACGGCGCAAATAAAAATAAATTCGTCTCCCGATTTTTTGTTCCGGGCGGTGGGGTGCCCCGGTCGCCGTCACCCGCGCCGAGATTCGCATTTCGGCAGTAAGGGATTTCGGTATTTATCTTAGGTTTTCCAATCGATTGCATATTTTGCCCTCGGCTCCTATAATCTCTTTATGAGGCTTCCCCGGTTGAAATTTTTCTTCGTTTTATGCTTAGCAATCTTATCGCCGATATTTATCGTCTCAGCCGCGAAAGCCCAATCCGCAGACGCCAACCTGCTCCTCATTACCATTGATACGCTGCGACCCGACCGGCTGAGCTGCTACAGCCAGAAATACGTCCAGACTCCGGCCATCGACGCCCAAGCGGCCAAAGGGGCCCTTTTTGAAAAAGCCTTCGCCTTGACCCCGACGACTCTTCCTTCCCATACCAATATCCTTCTTGGGACGACGCCGCTTTACCACGGCGTCAGCGAAAATTCCAAGACCCGGGTCGCGGACGCTTTTTTGACGCTGGCCGAGCATCTCAAGAGCAGCGGATATGCCACGGGAGCGTTTGTGGGCGCCTTTCCCTTAGATTCCCGCTTCGGGCTGGACCGGGGATTCGATGTGTATAACGATTCCTTTCCGTCGAAATCGGAGACCGGATTTTTCTTCGCCGAGCGGAAAGCTGAGGACGTCATCGCCCCGGCCCTGGCCTGGCTTTCCGATCAGAAAGGCAAATGGTTCTGCTGGATCCATCTCTGGGATCCTCATGCTCCCTACCGGCCTCCCGAGCCCTTCCTGAGCCGGTATAAGAACGATCCCTATTCGGGAGAGGCCGCTTATGTCGATTCGCAAATCGGCGGGTTGATGTCCGAACTGCAGAAGAAAGGATGGCTGGACCGGACGCTGGTGGTGGTGACCGCCGACCACGGCGAATCCCTGGGCGAGCATGGCGAACTGACCCACAGCTATTTCGCTTACAACAGCACGCTTCATGTCCCCTTGATCATGGCCGGGCCGGGCATCCGGCATTCGCGGCTGAATGAGCCTGTGAGCCATATCGACATCTTCCCCACCGTATGCGAGTTGCTGAATATCAAAGCGCCGCCCTTTCTTCAAGGGGAATCCCTGGTTCCCCGGATCAATGGCAAAAAGGGAACGGCCAGGGCTTTCTACTTCGAGTCCCTGGATCCTTACTTAAACAAGGGCTGCGCTCCGCTTCGGGGATTCATGGAGGGCCGGCGGAAATATATCGACTCTCCGATTCCGGAAGTATACGACCTGGCTAAGGATTTCGACGAGTCGGCCAATCTCGCCCCAAGCTTGGATTTATCTCTCTTGAGGAAAAAGCTGCAGGAGATGGAAAAGAGCCTTTCCTTGCCCATGAAAAAAGAAGGATCTCAAGTCGCAGACCGCCAGACGCTGGACAAGCTCCGCAGCTTAGGATATGTCTCCTCACCGGTCGCTCAGGTCAAAGAAAAATACGGCCCGGAAGACGATCTAAAAAGCTTTCTTCCCTTCCAGCAGAAGCTCGAACGGGCGATCCTCCTTGGAGACCAGGGCAAGCCGCAGGAAAGCATCGAATTGATGATTGGGCTCATCCGCGACAGGAAAGATTTCGGCCCGGCTTATGTCTACCTTTCCCAAACCTATCTGTCCCAGGGCCGGATGCCCGCCGCGCTCAGAGTCCTGGAGGAGGGAGTTCGCGACAATCCAAAAGACTATACGCTTATTTCGAGCTGGGCCACCCTTCTCGTCAAGGCCGGACTCTACGACCGGGCTGCTGAGGCTCTTCAGAAGGCCCTCTCCATCCTGGATTTCGACCCCGTCGTCTGGGACAACTTGGGGATCATCTCTTGGAGAAAAGGCGATTACGAGAAGGCGCTGGAATATTACCAGAAAGCCATTTCTCTTGATAAAACCTTTGCCCTTGCTTTTTCCAATTTGGGACAGCTTTATTTATCCCTGTATACCGATCGCGGCAACAGGCCTGAGGATCTCGTCCGCGCCATCGACCATTTTCGTAAAGCGGTTGCCTTGGATCCGACATTGAATTTGGCCTTCAGGGCGTTAGGGGTGGCCTATCATACAGCGGGAAAAGTCGACGAGGCCATTGCCGCCTGGGAAAAAGCCATCGAAACGAAACCGAATGACGACTTTTCGGCTTTGAACCTGGGCCAGGCCTATCTGGAAAAAGGAAACAGGGCGGGGGCGCTCAAGTGTTTCCAGAGATACCTTGAGCTCAAAAAAGACAGGCTCTCTCGGGAAGAGCGAAACAGGGTCCTGGCCCTCATCGAGAAGTGCAAATAACGATTTTTCGGATAATCCAATGACAAGGAGGTCGAAGACATGAAAAAAGGGGGAACTGTCGTCTTTTTGGCGATCCTCGTTTGGCTGTGTGCCTTTGGGCTCGGGTCTCAGGAACAAAGCCAGCCTGCCAAAAGCCCGCTCATCGAAATCCCCGTCCGAGTCTACGGCGGAAGCCAATTCGTGGAGACCCTGCGCCCGGAGGACTTCGAGCTTTTGGAAGATGGCCGTCCTCAAAAAATCGAAGCCCTGTACTTGCTCCAGAAAGGGCAGGTCGTACGAACAGAGGCTCCGGCGGGAATCCAGCCGCAGACATCGCGGGTTTTTTATCTGTTTTTCCAGATGACGGAGTACTTCGCAAAAATCGAAGAAGCGATCACCTATCTATTCAAGGATGTTCTTCAGCCCGGAGACAGCGTCACGCTCATCACGCCGCTGAAGCCGTACTCTCTCTCGCCGCAGGCTTTGAAAACGAAGCCCCGAGAGAGCCTGGCCAAGGAAATGAACAGCCTTTTGAGAAAAGACATCCAAAAGGGGGCCGGCGAATACAGGTCTCTTCTCAATGAATTGAAAAGGCTTGTCAGGACGATGGCGGGGCCCGGCGTGACCCGCGTTCAGGATCCCGAGGCGGGGGATGTCGATGCTCTCTCCGCCGAAGGAACGGGCTCGCTCGAGTTCATGCTGACACACTATAAGGAAGCCGTTCAGAAGCTCGAGTCCCTCCGCCTCGCCGAGCCAAAAAAATTCGTCAGCTTCGCCGAGCTTTTAAAAAAAAGCGAAGGCCAGAAATTCGTCTTTTTCTTCTATCAACGGGAATTCCGGCCGGAAATCAGCGCCAATATCTTGAACCAGCTGATGATGGCCAACCAGGACCGGGAGGACATCCGGGCCAGCCTGGCTGAGCTTTTCCAGTTCTATAATCGGGACATCAATTTCGACTTGGACAAGATCAGCCAGCCTTTTGCCGACTGCGGCGCCAATTTCAACTTCATCTTCATCGATAACACGGCCAAATACCAGTACGGGGTAAAAATGCGGGAACAGTCCGAAGACGTCTTCCGGATCTTCAACCAGATCATCCGCGTCACGGGCGGCATAATGGATACCTCTCAGAATCCGGGCCCCGGCTTTAAAAAGGCGGCGGATAATGCGGGAACTTATTACCTCCTCTATTATACGCCTACGAATCCCCGGAAAGACGGCTCGTTCAGGACGATTTCTGTCCGAGTCAAGGACAAAGATTACGCCGTCAGCAATCGTCTGGGTTATTTCGCGAGGTGATCGTCCAAATTGCGCGTGTATTGTAAATTCAATAAGGAGAACGCGATGAAAGAAGAAAAAAAGACCGGAAAAACAAGGGTCGAAGAATTCAAGGTCAGCGGAGGTGAGATCCTCAACAAGTTCAAGGAGCTGATCCACGAAGGAAATATCCGCCGCATTACCCTCAAGGATGAGGGTGGAAAAACATTCCTGGAGATTCCGCTCACGGTCGGTATCATCGGGGCTGCCTTGGCTCCGGTGCTGGCAGCGATCGGCGCCATCGCCGCGCTCGTTTCCAAATTGACGATCGTGGTCGAAAAAGTCGATAACTGATTCAGGCTTGAAATCAGCCCGGGCTATGGTCAGACTGGCCAAATTGGCCAAAATTCTCAACAAGTATCCGGAGACAAACGTCCTGATCCGGGGGCACACCTAGTTCGGCTCTCGCATCCCACCTTCACCGGCCCCTAGACAGATCTCTTTGCCTGTGCTATAAATTTCTGATTCCCGAGACGATATGGCCAGTCAATTTGGAGGAGAAGACCCCTTCCAACGGGCGTCGGGAAGACCCGGCTGCCCTGCCACCCCTTCTTGGGCGGGGAATGAAACCCCGCCCTGGGACCAAGGGGGCGACTCCCCCTTGGAACCCTCTCGAGCGGTTCCCCGTGGCAAGCCACGGGGAACCGCTCGTCAAAAAAATGGGGGGGTGGGCACTGAGTTTCACGATCAATTCCTTAGCCTCATATTTTTCTTAAAAGTCATTCCCGAATTCTATATATTAATATTAACAAGGAGGAGAGGATGAAGAAATCTTTTGCTCTGTATTTAGTTTCATGTCTTGCGGCCAGCATTGTTTTTTTTGGTATATCCCCGGCCGCTCAAAAGAATGACAAGCGTCTCGAAACCGAAACGTATTTCGAAATGGAATCCATCGGGAGCCCGCAGATTTCGCCCGACGGCAAAAGCATCATTTTCACAAGGGGCTGGGTCGACAAGGTCAACGACCAGATGCGGAGCAACTTATGGATCGTTGATATCGAAGGAAAAAGGGTTCGGGAGCTAACACGCGGCAACTGGCGTGATACATCTCCGGTCTGGTCTCCCGACGGAAAAAAGATCGCTTTTCTTTCGGAACTGGATGATACGACCCAAATCCACGTCATGTGGTTGGACACGGGCGAGGTGGCCCAGCTCACGCACCTGGAGCGGGCTCCAAGTAATCTTGTCTGGTCGCCCGACGGGAAAAAGCTTGCCTTCACGGCTTTTCTGCCTGACGACAAGCCGATCCTGAACGTCAAGCTCCCCAAACGGCCTGAAGGCGCGAAATGGGCTGCGCCGGCGGTGCTCGTGGACCGATTGGCCTGGCGCGCCGACGGTAGAGGGTGGCTTCCCAAAGGCTATACGCATATTTTCATGATTGATGCTGAGCTGGGAGGCACACCTCGTCAGGTCACATCCGGCGATTTTTCGCATAACGACCCTCAATGGTCAGCCGACGGAAAAACAATCTATCTCAGCGCCATCCGGAAGCCGGATGCTGAATACGAGTTCGGCGATTCCGAGATCTATGCCGTCGACCTCAAAACCCTGGAGACCCAAGCCCTGACCGACCGCAAAGGCCCGGATGGTAGCCCGCGCCTCTCGCCGGATGGAAAGTGGATCGCGTACACGGGCTATGACGAAAAGAAATATACCAGCCACCTTTCGAGCCTTTATCTCATGGATTCAAGCGGCGCGTCCAAGCGCCTGCTGGCGGGGAACCTGCCCAGCTCGCCGTCCAATGCCGCCTGGGCCGCCGACAATTCCGGCGTTTACTACCAGATGGAAGAGCGGGGTGAAGCCAATATCTATTTTGTTCCTCTGAACGGCGCGATCAAGAAAGTCACTAAAGGCGCCCATGTTCTGTCGGGCGTTTCGGTGGCCAAAAACGGCCAAGCCGCGGCGACCGTGACAACGCCGTCTCGGCCGGGCTATCTCGTCACATTTCCGCTTCTGAAACCCGACGCCCTCAAAAAGCTCGTCGACGTCAACGCCGATGTGCTGGCCGATGTCAAGCTCGGCGAGGTCGACGAGCTGCAGTTCAAGGCTCCAGACGGCCTTGACCTGCAGGGCTGGCTGATCAAGCCGGCGGAATTCGACCCGGCCAAGAAATATCCGATGCTGCTCTACATTCACGGCGGCCCCTGGTCGATGTATTCCGTGGCCTTCAACTGGGATTGGCAGAACTTTGCCGCGAACGGCTATGCCGTATTGTTCATGAACCCGCGCGGGAGCACGGGCTACGGCCAGGATTTTGTGAACGGCATTCAATATTCGTATCCCGGCAAAGACTATGAGGACCTGATGGCCGGGGTCGATGCGGCCCTGGCTAAGGGCTTCATCGACAAAGACAATTTATTCGTCTGCGGGGGCAGCGGCGGCGGTGTGCTGACGGCCTGGATTGTCGGCCATACCAATCGCTTCCGGGCCGCCGTCTCCATGCGGCCGGTGATCAATTGGCATTCCTTCGTCGGCATCACCGATGGCCCGAGCTGGTACAAGCAGTTTAAGAAATACCCGTGGGAAGACCCGCTGGAATACGCTGTGCGCTCGCCGCTCAATTATGCGGCCAATGTCACGACGCCGACCATGGTCATGACGGGCGAAGCGGACCTGCGCACCCCCATCAGCCAGAGCGAGGAGTTCTATCGCGCCCTGAAGATGCTCAAGAAAGACACCCTGCTGGTCCGGATGCCCGAGGAATTTCACGGCTGGAGGCGGCCCTCGCACCGGCTTCTCCAGCAGGCCTACCTGATGGCCTGGTTCGAGAAGTACAGAGTGAAAAAGCCATAGCCGACATGGGTCTATCGCGGAGGCGGCCCTGACAGCCTTGCTCAAGTTGGATCTTTAAACGTCCGAGAGTTGTATAATAAGAAGGGATGAGAAAAATGGACAAAGACGCCAAACATCCTTTGGACTGGCTGAGCGGAGAGGCGGCGGCCGAACCTTCGCGCCCTTGTGAAGTCGATCAGACAGCCGTTTCTTCCGTGGACCTCTTGGACGCTTACTCCAAGGCCGTCATCGCCGTCGTCGAGGCCGTCGGACCCGCGGTCGTCAGCATATCGGTCGGCCAGGAGACGTCGCGGTCGGAATTTGAGCCGATGGGCGCGGGCTCGGGATTTGCCATCACGCCGGACGGGTACTTGTTGACCAACAGCCATATGGTCGCCGACGCCAAAAAGATCGAGACAACCTTCATGGACGGCAGGCGCCTCGAGGCAACGCTCATCGGTATGGATGCGTCGACCGACCTGGCCGTGATCCGCGTGAACGCTTCAGCGCTTCCTTACGCAGAGTTGGGCGAGTCTTCCGGCCTGAGAACCGGGGACCTGGTTGTCGCGATCAATCAAAACGAGGTGACAAGCGTAGACGACATGTTCCGCATCCTGGCCGAATGGCCGGTCGGGCAGCGTCTCATCCTGACGGTTATCCGCGGCAAAGAGCGGATCGAGATGAGCATTGCGCCCATCGAAGCCACATAAGTTAAAATAAATGAGAAGAATACGCTGCCCTTGCCCAAGACATTGAAAACAATCGCGGTCATCGGGCCGAATGCGTCCGACGTGGAAGTGCTGCTCGGCGACTATAATCCCGGCGGACGGCTGCCCGTCACGTTTTACAGGTCTGCCGCCGATCTGCCCCCCTTTAAGGATTATCAAATGAAGGGGCACACCTACCGCTATTTTGAAGGCGAGCCGCTGGACCCGTTTGGCTTCGGCCTGAGCTATACGAAATTTGAGTATTCGAATCTCGTGCTCCCTAAAATCATGGCCCGGAATGAGGAGGTCACGGTTGCGGTGGATGTCCAAAATGCGGGCGCCAGGGCCTGGGAGGAAGTCGTCCAGCTTTACCTGACGGACCTGGAAGCTTCTGTCCCTGTCCCTCTCCGGTCTTTGCAAGGGTTCGAGAGGGTTTCCTTGAGGGCGAATCCCCCTTGGAACCCTCTCGAGCGTTTCCCCGCAGCAAGCCACGGGGAATCGCTCGTAAAATAAGGGCATGTTCCGAATTCTGAGGGATTAGGCATATGCCCCATATTTCTGCCAAGAAATAGCTCGTTTTGACTGTCTAATCTATGGATGGGGTTTAGCGAAATATGACCGGAATGGCTGTCAAATGTCACCAGCAGAGGACAATGCCGAGATTGCCGCGGATAAATATAAGGGGAGGAAATTTGGCACGCTTCTTGTATAATAGGGGAGGAGGATAACTATGATATCATTGCCGTGCCCCCGGCTAAAATTGACAAATTCTATAGGAATATGTATATTTAAATCAACGGAAAGCGATTTGAAAAGAACACCTCGGAAAGGAGGCCTAACCATGATTTCCGGGCTAATGACAAAACGCGTTCAAAAAACTGTTTTTCTGGCCGCGGTTCTTTGTTCGGGCTTGGTTCTGTCCAGCCCGCCCGTTTTCGGACAGTACTTCGGCCGGAACAAAGTCCAGTATGAGAAATTTGATTATAAGGTTATGAAGACCGAGCATTTTGATATGTATTTTTATCCCGAGGAAGAGCAGGCCGTCCGGTCCGCCGCCCTCATGGCCGAACGCTGGTACAAGCGGTACGCCAAGCTCTTCAATTATGAGCTGCGCGGGCGGCAGGCCTTGGTCATGTACGCCAGCCACCCCCAATTTGAGCAGACGACCGTGCTGTCCGACATCATCGGCGAAGGCACAGGAGGTGTCACGGAATCCATCAAGCGCCGCATCATCCTTCCCTTCGGCGGTTCCCTCCAGGAAACAGACCACGTCATCGGTCACGAGCTCGTCCATGCCTTCCAGTATGACATGGCTTCCGGGCCGACCCCCCAGTACTCCGGCCAGGCCGCCGGGGGGCTGGAACGGGCGCCCCTGTGGGTCATCGAGGGAATGTCGGAATATCTTTCGATCGGCCCCGTCGACCCGAACACCGCGATGTGGATGCGCGACGTGATCAAGCAAAAGAAAATCCCCACGATCAAAGACCTGCGAAATCCACGTTACTTTCCTTATCGCTATGGCCAGGCGGTCTGGGCCTATATCGGCGGGCGCTGGGGCGACCTTGTCGTGGCCAAGTTGATGAAGGACATCTGCCGCGGCGCCGATTATGAAAAAGCTCTGGAACGAGCGCTGGGTGAGAACCTGAAAAAGCTGTCCGAGGACTGGCAGGCCTCGATGAAAAAGGACTATACACCCGTCCAGCAGGGGACGCAGCCCCCGACGGCCACGGGGCGGCTGCTGGTCAAGGGGTCCGAAGAGGACCCGTATAATGTCGCACCCGTGCTCAGCCCGGACGGCAAGAGATTTGTCTATATCTCTTCCAAGGACCTCTTTTCCCTGGAGATGTTCATGGGCGATGCGAAAACCGGAAAAACGACCAAGCGGCTCACCAGGACCTCGGTCGACCCCCACTTCCAGAGCATTCAGTTCATCAACTCCGCCGGTTCCTGGGACATGGAGGGCAATCGGTTTGCCTTCGGGGCGGTGAGCGCCGGCAAGCCGGTGCTGGCTTTTCTCGACGTCGAAGGCCAAAAAATCGCCGATGAGATCCAGTTCCCGGAGCTCGGGGAGATCCTCAACCCGACCTGGTCTCCGGACGGCAAAAAGATCGCTTTCTCGGCCCTGGCCGGCGGCTATACCGATATTTACATCTACGACCTGGAAACCAAGAAATTGAAGAACATGACAGATGACCCCTACGGGGACATCCATCCTGTTTGGTCGCCGGACGGCCACGCGATCGCCTTCGTCACGGAACGGTTCACGACGCAGCTTTCGGTGCTGAACATGGGGAATTTTCGTCTGGCCCTGTTGGACCCTGAAACAAGAGAAATCAAGGAGCTCAAGGCATTCGATGACGCCAAGAATATCAACCCTCAGTGGTCGTCGGATTCGAAGTCGCTCTACTTTGTTTCCGACCACAAGGGCATTTCCAACGTGTATCGACTCGAGATCGCGTCCGGGGCATTGAGCGAACTCTCAAACCTCTACACCGGCGTCAGCGGGATCACCACTCTCAGCCCCGCCCTGTCCATCGCCGCGAAATCCAACGATCTCCTGTACAGCGTCTATGAAAACGGGAATTTCAGCATTTTTACCATCGAACCGCATGACCTGCTGGCCGGCAAGGCCGTGGAAGCCCGGGCGGACCAGGCATATTCTCCGGCCGTGCTGCCTCCCAAGGAACGCTCGGGATCGGAAATTCTCGGGCTGCTCAAGAATCCCTGGTTCGGGCTTCCGGCGGACGCTTCGAAGTTTGCCGTCAGTCCTTATAAGCCCAAACTATCCTTGGATTACGTGGCCCCGCCGCAGGTGGGTGTCGGCGTCGACCGTTTCGGCACTTACGGCGGAGGCGGCCTTTCTCTGTTCTGGAGCGATATGCTTGGGTATCACAACCTGGGGACGATGGTCCAGGTCAGCAGCCGAATTGACGAATCCGCTGCCATTGTCCAATACGTCAACTCCAGGAACCGACTGAACTGGGGCGCGGCGGCCTATCGCATCCCTTATATTTACGGAGGCTATGGGATTTATGCGGATAATGTCTTCGGTGAGCCGGCGTACAGCGAAGTCGAGGACCTTTATGAACAAATCTATTATCAGCTCGGCGGCTTTGCTTCGTATCCGTTCAGCCAAATGCAGCGGTTTGAGCTATCGGCGGGCGTCAATTATATCGATTTTAGACACGTCCAATACATCACCTCCTACTCGGCCATCGACGGTACGCAGCTTTTATATGAAAAGAATGTTATCGACGATATGCCGCCCGGCCTGACCATGGCCTATGCCGGCGCCGCTCTTGTCTATGACAGCGCGTTCTTCGGCGCGACGGCCCCCATCCTGGGTCAGAGCTACAGGCTTGAAGTGGCCCCTACGATCGGGTCGATAAATTTCTATACATTGTTAGGGGATTATCGGCGGTATTTGATGCCCATCAAGCCGTTTACTCTGGCCTTCCGGGTCATGACATATGGGCGCTACGGAAAAGGCAGCGATGACTCGAGGCTGTACCCCATGTTTCTGGGCTATGAAGATTTGGTGCGGGGGTATAATTACGGGTCTTTTACCGCCGAGGAAGTCTCCGAGGGCGGGACCTTCGACTTCAACAGGCTATGGGGCAGCCGGATGGTGGTTGCCAATTTTGAGCTGCGCTTTCCCCTGTTCGGCGCCCTCAAGCTGGGCAAAGGATTTTACGGCATTTTTCCGGTTGATTTTGTGGCTTTTTATGATGCCGGCGTGACCTGGGATTCCTCCACGAGTCCGGGTTTTGGATTGCACCCGTTTTCAAAGAGCCTCCCGGCGTCCCCGAAATCCGGAGTGCAGTACCCCGTCTCCAGTGCAGGTTTCGGCGTGAGAGTCAACCTCCTGGGGTATCTCGTTCTAGGCGTCAATTATGTCTGGCCCTTTGACCGTCCGCTTTACAATAAGAAAGGCTACTGGGAATTCAGCTTCTATCCGGGATTTTAGAGTAGGGCGGGCGCCACCACCGGCTTGTGTTGCGATATTTTCCTAGACGATCTCGCATACGAACAAGATTCCCAATTTATCGGCAATAGCATTTTACCTATTGATATATCCCCGTTTTCTGTTTAAATTGAAGAAACGAGGGCGACTTGAAAAGACGAGAATTTTTGTACGGTCTAGGGGCGGGCACATTGACGGCGGCAGGATTCCGCTTCTTTGCTAGCAACGATTGGCCGACCGAACAAACACCAAGATATAAAATCAAGAATTGGGCATGGACGCATCCCGACCCGAAAATGACCGCCGAGGATTGGAAGCGAAAGTTCGGCCTGGCTGCGGCCGCGGGAATCCAAGCCATCCATCTGCTGAGCTATTCGGGGGCCAAGGCCTTTTACCCAAGCTCTCATGCTCTCCACGAGACCGATGAGCTCGGCAAGATTTTGCCCGCGGCCAGGCAAGCCGGCCTTGAAGTCCATGCCTGGATCTGCGCGCTCGTCTGCAATGCCGAGTCTGTCCAAAAAGACCATCCGGACTGGTTTGTCGTCAGCCGCAACGGTGAATCGACGCTGGCCAAGCAGCCGTATATTCCTTCCTACAAATGGCTCTGTCCTTCGCGGCCCGAGGTTTATGAGTACCTGGAAAAGTTCGTGAAGGAGCTGGCGGATTATGAAGGGATCAAGGGCATTCATCTGGATTATATCCGCTATCCGGATGTGATCCTGCCGGATGCCCTTCAGCCCAAGTACAATCTCGTCCAGGACAGAGAATATCCCGAGTTTGATTTCTGTTATTGTCCGGTCTGCAGAAAAAATTTCGAGCAGCGGGAAGGCATCGACCCACTGAAGATCCAGGACCCATCCGCCCATCAAGCCTGGAAAAATTATCGGTATCAGACGATCACCAGCCTCGTGGACAAGCTGGCCGACGTTGTCCACGAGAAGGGAAAGGCGATTTCCGCGGCGGTCTTTGCCACGCCGGAGCTGGCCCGGCGCTTTGTCCGCCAGGACTGGCCGAAGTGGAAGCTCGATACGGTCCATCCGATGATCTATCATTATTATTACGCCAAGGGTCTGGATTGGCTGGAGCCCGCTACGCGGGAAGGCGTCGCCGAGCTGCCTGCGAGCCGGCCTCTTTACAGCGGATTGTTTATCTCACAGATCAAGCCGCAAGAACTTCCTCAAGCGGTCGAGGGATCCTTCAAGGGCGGGGCCCGAGGCATCACCCTATTCGCGATGAACACAATGACGGATGAGCACTGGAAGGCCCTTGGCGAAGCTTTAAAAGGGAGATAAAGAAGAAATAGATTTTTAAAATCATGAAAAAAGATTTCATAATAAAATTATTCACCCCCCCCAACCCCCTTAGGCAGTGAACGAGGAAGGAAGACAGGCATGATTGAAGAATCAAGATTTAAAATTATCAATCCCCCTACCCCTTTTCCAATCAAAAGGGTAAGCAGAAAGGTTGCCCCTCCTCCCGTGGGCAATCAAGGAGGGCGGGAAAAAGGTCGGAGGATCAAAATGTCCGCACGTCATTTCGCCTATTTTTCGGTTTTTTGCCTGATTGTTTCTTTGGGGTTTTCGGAAGGAACCAAGGTTCCCGAGCCGAAAATTTCCTCTGATCCCAAAAAATCTATTTGTTACAGGGCGGCCGGGCCGGTCCAAGTCGACGGCAATCTGGATGAAGAGGTCTGGTCCAAAGTCTCTTGGTCTGACAATTTTGTCGATATCGAAGGCTCACCCCGTCCCAAGCCGCGGCACCGGACGATGGTCAAGATGCTCTGGGACAATGATTATTTTTATTTTGGAGCGTATCTCGAGGAGCCCGACGTCTGGGCCACGCTGACCAAGCGCGATTCGATCATCTACCAAGACAATGATTTCGAGGTCTTTATCGATCCCGACGGTGATACCCACAATTACTACGAGCTCGAGATGAACGCCTTGAACACGGTTTGGGATCTTTTTCTGGTCAAGCCGTATAGGGATGGAGGGCCCGCAATCCATGCTTGGGATATCCAGGGACTCCAGACGGCGGTCAAGGTCAACGGGACGGTCAACAATCCTGGAGATAAGGACAAAGGCTGGTTTGTCGAGATCGCCATGCCTTGGGAGGTCCTCAAAGAAGCCGCCGCGGCCAAGTCGTTGCCCAAGCCGGGAGACCAATGGCGGCTGAATTTTTCTCGCGTCGAATACCGGGTGAACGTCGAGAACGGGCAATATGTCAAAGCCAAGGATCCGGCAACGGGAAAGCCCTTTGCCGAAGACAACTGGGTCTGGTCGCCCATGGGCTTGATCAACATCCATTATCCCGAGATGTGGGGTTATGTCCAGTTCTCAGGTAAGACCGCCGGCCGGGGAAGAGATTCGTTCCAGAACAAGCCTGAGGAAGCAGCCAAATGGGCTCTACGGAAAATCTACTATAAAGAATGGGCCGTCAAGGCGAAGAAAGGAAGTTTTTCCTCAGACCCGGGAGCTCTCGGACTCCAAGAAAAAGATCTTAAAGTCGATGATTTTGTCTTTCCGCCGATCATCCAGACCACGACCAGCCTGTTCGAGGGGATTTATCGAAGCCGGTCCGGCGAGGCCTGGCACATCAGCCAGGACGGGAAAGTGTGGAAGGACAAATAATCGATTATAGAAGCGATAGGCAGTCCTATTAGCGAGCTGTCGACCGCCCGACACGATCGCTCCTTTTCTCTTAATATCATTTAAATAAAGAATTTACAAAATATTTTATATATCAAGCTGCATTTTATTAGATTGGCATCCCCTTTCCAGGTGATAAAATCAGGATAAATATCATCTTTAATTTCATGCAAAAAGGGGATTGTCAACGGGTATTCTTCCCCTGATAATCTTTGTGCATGAAGTAAAAATTTCTAAGGGTATTTCCATGGTGCATAACGAGCATACACGCCGCCCCGCCTTCATTTTAATGCTCGGGAAGGAGGAAAACCAGAAGACTCCGGTCCGACCTCAATGAAAATGCAGCCGAATGACATAAAATGACCGACAAGCATATCAGAGTCTTGCTGATCGAAGATAACCGGGGAGACGTCCGTCTCATTCGGGAAATGCTAAAGGAGACGGCCGGAGCTTTGATTGAACTCGAAACAACTCCGTCCGTCAAGGATGGATTACAGCAGATTCATGACGGCTCCTATGACGCCGTCTTATTGGATCTTGGATTGCCGGACGGCCGGGGGTTCGAGGCGCTCATCAAGGCCGATATTCAAAAAAACCTGCCGATCATCATTTTGACGGGTCTTGACGATAAAAGGGCTGCCGGCGAAGCCGTAAGAATAGGGGCCCAAGATTGTCTCATCAAAGAACAACTGAACGGCAGCCTGCTCGTCCGGGCCATCCACTATGCGATCGAACGCAAAAGGGCGGAGGAAGCGCTGCGAGAGAAGGAGAGTCGATATCGATTCCTGGTGGAAAATTCTAAAGAGAATACTCTCGTCATCGACAAGAGAGGAAAAATAACCTTTGCCAACAAAAAAACGCTGACCGATTTTGGCTATTCGCAAGAAGAGTTGGCCGGCAAATCCATCCTCCGTTTTTTGACGAAAGACAGTATTAAAAGCGCCCTGTTTGCGCTGGCCCAGGAATTTCTTGGCCGTCCTCAACCGGAGATGGAGGTGCGGGCCATAACAAAATCCGGCGAGATCCGCTATTTAAGAGTGGCCGAAGGCTCCGCGCCGGTCTATGAAAAGGGGAAACTGACCGGGGTGATGATCAGCGCCAGGGATGTCACCGAGCAAAAACTGGCTGAAGAGAAGCTGGGCAAGAGCGAGGAACGCTTCAGAGAGTTGTGGGATCGTGCTCCGGTCGCGTATCATACGCTGGATGCCGGAGGGTTGATCACCAGCATCAATCAAACCGGCGCGAAAATGCTGGGATACGCAAAAGAAGAAATGGTGGGCAAACCAATCTTCGAATTCATTCTGCCGGAGCAGCGGGCAGAGGCCATAAAAAGATTTCAAAAAAAAATATCCGGTCAGCCGATCCTCCAAGAAAAAAACAGGATTTACATCAAGAAAGACGGCTCAAAGATCTACGTCGCGGTCAGCGATGTCATGGAGCGAAATCAGGCCGGCGATGTTATCGGAGTCCGGACAACAATGGCCGACATTACCAAGGATAAGGAGGCTGAGTCGGCTCTGAGGAAATCGGAGGAAAGCTATAAAGACCTGGTGGAAAATGCCGGCGTTGCCGTTTTTATCGACGATCGAGAAGGAAATTTCAAATACGCCAATGAACAAGCTGCCCGGATTTTCGGCTACTCCATCGAGGAGATGAAAGCGCAGTCGATCCGTTCCATTGTCCATCCCGATGATCTGGAGAACGTCATGACCTATCATCAGGGGCGCCTTCAAAACGAAAAGGCTCCATCGAGATATGAATTCAAAGGCATCAAGAAGGATGGGGCTTCGATCGATCTGGAAGTGAGCGCCAGCGAATTGAGAGAGGAGGGACACGTTATCGGAACACGCTCGTATCTCTGGGACATCACCGAGCGCAAGCGGGTCGTGGACAGCTTGGCCAAGACGACGATAGACCTGTCGATCAGGAATACGATCGCCGGGATTTTACTGCGTTTCCCGGGAGAAGACATGTTTGGAGAAGTCCTGCGGGTCGTTCAAAATGCCATGGAGAGCCGATACGGCATTTTCGCTTATCTGGACGAAGACGGCGCTGCGGTCGCCCCTTCGATGAGCAGAGATGTTTGGAAGGAATGTCAAATCCCGGATAAAAGCCTCAGGTTCCCCCGGGAGACGTGGGGAGACAGCATCTGGGCAAAGGCGATTCTCGAGAAGCGGAGCTTCTACAAAAATGAGCCCGGCCGGGTTCCCTCCGGGCATGTCCCCATCGAGAATGTTCTGGTTGCCCCCATTCTCGCCCGGGATGCCGTCATCGGCTACTTCGAGGTCGCCGATAAAAAGGGGGGCTATGACGAGGCAGACAAGAAATACCTGGAGGGCATCGCCGATTTTATCGCACCCATATTGAGTGCGAGACTGGAGAGGGATATCCAGGAAAGAAAACGCAAAGAGGCGGAGGAGGCCTTAAAAAAATCAGAAGAACATTTTAGGGATTTAGTCGAAAAATCCCGTATCGCTATATCCAGAGATGACAGCCAAGGGAATCTCATATATTTCAATGAAAGGTACGCGGAAATTTTTGGATATTCCGTGGAAGAGATGATAAAACAGCCTGTCCGATTACTCGTCCATCCTGAGGACAGAGAAAAGGTCGTGACCTATCATAAAGGACGTCTTCGAAATAAAAATGTCCCATCGAGATATGAATTCAGAGGCATCAGGAAAGATGGATCCGTCCGATATCTTGAGGTGGATGTCGTTGATTTGAGAGAAGACGGACGGCTTGTCGGCACTCGCTCCTACATGTGGGATATGACCGACCGGAGACAGGCCGAAGAGGCCCTTCAAAAGCGGAATGCCCAGCTCGAGCTGATTCATCATATTCAAAGCGAAATTCCGGTGAATACCGATATTGAAACCGTGCTCGTCCGGGCGGCCGAAAGCATCGGCAAATCCTTCGGATATTACAAGATTTCCGTGAACCTTTATCATCCGGAAACGGAGGAAATCGAATATCTGACCGGCTGGAACAAATCGGGCCTTCTTATCCCCAGGGGCCATAGACAAAAGCTGGGGCAAGGGCTGATCGGCAAAGCGGGGCTTTTGAAACAAACGATTGTCGCCAATGATGTTTCCAAAGAGCCGGGCTATATCCCCTATCACCTCACGGAGACAAAAGCGGAGTTGATCATTCCCCTGCTTGTCCAGGATCAGCTCATCGGCGTTCTCGACCTTCAGGCGATGCAAGTCAACGCCTTCTCTGAAGACGATGTCTCCGTCCTGCAGGCCATCGCCGCCTATATTGCCCACATCATCGATGAGAAGCAGAAGAGAGAAGCGCTGACGGAAAGTGAGCAGAAGTTCAAGAATCTTGCCGAACAGACGCCTAACATGATTTTTATCAACCAGAAGGGCAGAGTCGTTTTTGCCAACAAGAAGTGCGAAGAGATTATGGGATATCAAAGAGAGGAGATTTGCTCGCCTGACTTCGATTTTCTCGTTTTGATTGCGCCGGAAGACAGAGACAAGATAAAGGCAAATTTCGCCAAACATTTGCGAGGACAAGAGACTCGTCCATTGGAATACGCCCTTCTCACCAAAGAGGGAAAAAGAATCGAGGCCATACTTGCCACAAGACTCATAGACTATGGAGGAGGGAAAGCCATCCTCGGCACAATCACGGACATCACCGAACGCCGGCGGGCGGAGGAAGAGATCAAAAAGTCGGAAGAGCGGTTCAGACTTGTGTTCGAATCTGCTCCCGACGCTTATTATATGAACGACCTGAAAGGCAATTTTATTGACGGCAATAAGGCCGCGGAGAAACTGACGGGCTATAAGAGGGAGGAGCTCGTCGGAATGAGCTTCTTGAAGCTGAACCTGCTTTCTCCGGAGTTTATTCCGAAAGCCGCTTATCTTTTAGTCAAAAACCTAAGAGGCAAGTCGACCGGGCCCGATGAATTTCTGCTGAAAAGAAAGGACGGCAGTAAGGTCGCGGTTGAAATCAGCACCCACCCCGTAAAGTTCCAGGGCAAAACGGTCGTCCTGGGAATCGCCAGAGACATCACGGAGCGCAAAAAGGCGGAGCAGGCCCTGAAAGAAAACGAGGAAAAATATCGAACCTTAACCGAAAACGTCAACATCGGAGTTTACAGAAATACGGCGGGAGCCAAAGGCAGGTTCATCGAGGCGAATTCCGCCCTGGCTAAGATGTTTGGTTGTAAGAACAAAAAGGAAATCCTGGCTTTGAATGTCTCTGATTTATACCAGAGCGAAGCGGACAGAGAAAAATTTAGTGAAAATATAATCAGACGGGGATTTGTCAGGAATGAGGAAACATACCTCCGGAAAAAGGACGGGACGCCGATTGTTTGTTCGGTATCGGCGGTCGCCGTCAAAGATAAGCAGGGAAACATCGAATATTTCGACGGGACCATCGAAGACATCACCGAGCGCCGGCGGGCGGAGGAAGAGCTGAACAAATACAGGGAGCATCTGGAAGAGCTGGTCAAGGTGAGGACCGGGGAGCTCGAGAAGGCGAAGATCGCCGCCGATGCGGCCAATCGGGCCAAGAGCACCTTTCTGGCTAACATGTCGCATGAGATTCGGACCCCGATGAACGCTATCCTTGGATTTTCCCAGTTGATGCAGCAAGATGATACGCTGAATCCCCAGCAACGGAAGCATCTGGACACCATCAACCGGAGCGGCGAGCACCTGATGGCGCTGATTAACGATATCCTGGAAATGTCGAAAATAGAAGCCGGCCGGACAACTCTCAATCCCACGACATTCGACCTCCGTGCCATGCTCGAGGATCTGGAGATGATGTTTCGCGTGCGCACGGATGCGAAAAAGCTGAATTTTGCCGTGGAGGGCCTGGGTCATATGCCTGATTATGTCGTGGGGGATCAAGGCAAACTCCGCCAGGTCTTCATCAACCTGCTCGGGAACGCCGTAAAGTTCACCGAGAAGGGCGGCATCGTTCTGAGGGTGCGTGTGAATCAGGAGAGCTCGAACAGACTTCGTTTGCAAACGGAAGTGGAAGACACGGGACCGGGCATTCCGGAAACGGAGCTGAATAATCTGTTTAAGCCTTTCCAGCAAACGCAGAATGGCCGCCGGGCTGGATCGGGCACGGGTTTGGGCCTGGCGATCAGCAAGGAATTTGTCCGCCTGATGGGAGGGGATATTACAGTCAACAGCCGGGTAGGAAAAGGGAGCCTTTTTAAGTTTGAGGTTCAGCTGAGAGAGAGCGAACCCGGCTTTGTCGAAAAAAAACCGGAATTCCCCCGGGTGAGAGGCCTCCGGCCGGGACAGCCGAAGTACCGAATCCTGATTGCCGATGACGAGGACACGAACCTGACGCTCCTTTCCCGGATGCTCGGCAATACCGGATTCGAAACGAGACAGACGACTAACGGCGAAGAAGCTGTCGAGATGTTCAGGGCATGGCAGCCGCACTTGATTTTCATGGACGTGCGCATGCCCGTGATGGACGGCTACGAGGCCATCCGCCGCATCAGGGCCGGCGCCGGCGGCCGGGACGTCAAGATCGTCTGTGTGACGGCCAGCGTCTTTGAACAGGACCGCCAGGAAGCCCTCCGGGCCGGCGCCGATGGCTTTATTGCCAAGCCTTTTCGGGAAGCCGTTCTTTTCGAGACGATCGGAAAGCACCTGGGGGTTGAGTACGTTTTTTCCGATGAGGCTGGGCCCGCAAAACTCCTGCCCGGCGCCGCGGTGATGAGCGCGATGACGGCAGAAGTTTTGTCGGCCCTGCCGGAGGAGTCCATCAATAAGATGCGGGACGCCGTTACCAATGCGGACTTTGATCTGATGATGGAGTTGGTCGGCGGCGTCGAGGACCACAACATCCTTGTCGCCCAGGAACTGCGGAATCTTATCGAACGTTTTGAATACGCGGAACTCCTTGAGCTATTACAGACGGGAAGAAATGCCCGATGAAATCATCGATCGCTTATCCACATAAGCCGAATATCCTCGTCGTGGATGATACCCCGGCCAACCTTCAACTTTTGACGAATATGCTGAAGGAACGAGGCTATAAAACCAGGCCGGTTCCCAGCGGAATGCTGGCCCTTCAAGCCGCCAAGAATGATCCGCCGGATGTGGTCTTGCTCGACATCAACATGCCGGCGATGAACGGCTACGAAGTCTGTGAACGCCTGAAAGCGGACGAACAGCTGAAGGAAATCCCCGTCATTTTTATCAGCGCTCTTAACGAAATCATGGACAAAGTCAGGGCGTTCTCCGTCGGCGGAGTTGACTATATCACCAAGCCCTTTCAGATTGATGAAGTCCAGGCTCGAGTGGAAACACACCTGAAGCTCCGAAGCCTTCAAAAAGAGCTCGAGATGCACAATCGCGAATTGGAAAAGCTCGTTCAAGCCCAGGTGAAACGAATTTCAGACACCCAGATCGGCATGATATTCGCCCTGGCCAAGCTGGCGGAATCCCGGGATGATGATACCGGAATGCATCTGGAACGGGTCCAGGTTTTTTGTAAGCGCTTGGCCGCCAGACTGAAACAGCGCTCCCGCTGGGGCGAACAGATTGATGAGGCTTTTGTCGAGAATATTTTTCATGCGAGTCCTTTGCACGATATCGGTAAAGTCGCCATCCCGGATCACATTCTCCTCAAACCCGGCAAGCTGACGCCTGAAGAATTCGAAGTCACCAAGACCCACGCCAGGCTCGGAGCTGATACTCTGGAGGCCGTCCGGCGGAAATTCCCGGGAAACGCACTGCTTGACATGGGGATCACCATCGCCAGGTTTCATCATGAGAAGTGGAACGGCAGCGGCTATCCCCAGGGTTTGGCGGGCGAGGCGATCCCGCTTTGCGCGCGTATCATGGCGGTGGCGGACGTCTATGAGACCTTGAGGGCGAAGCGCTGCTATAAACCCGCCTTTTCTCATGAAGAGAGCACGGAGATCGTTCTTGCTTCGAGCGGGACGCACTTCGACCCGGAGATCGTTAAGGCCTTTGTTGAACTCAAAGATGAGTTCAGAAAAATACGGGAAGGGATGAAAGAATAAAGCCCTTTGTCATCTCACCCTCCGAGAGGGCATCGTCTTTCCCCAAAAATTCGTAGCGCCTCGCAAGCGATTCCCCTGCCTGCGCGACACGGCCTGGCCCGGCTTAGCCGGTTTTGCAAAGGACTTCAAAATGTGTTATTAGTGTTTCGAGATTTCAGCTTGCATATGAGAAACTCCTCCATTTATCCAAGCCAGGGGAGGCACCGATGAAATCGTCGCAAAAAATTGCCGTCAGTCTTTTCGCGATTCTCTTTGTCAGTCTTAGCTGCGGCCAAAAAACCTTGCCTCAGTCGAGCGCCAAGGATGTCGGGATGTCGCAGGACCGCCTCAACCAGGCTTCAGTCATCATCAAAGAAGCCATCGCCCGTAAGGATTTTCCGGGGGCGGTTCTGCTCGTGTCCCGCAAGGGCAAGGTCGTTCTGCGCGAAGCCTATGGCGAGAGCCAATGGGTTCCCCAGCGCAAGCCGATGACCGCGGATATGATTTTCGATATGGCCTCGCTCACCAAGCCCATCGCCACGGCCACGTCGATCATGATCCTGGCCGAACAGGGAAAGCTGAGCATTTATGAGAAGGTCAAGGACTATGTCCCGGAGTTCGAGCCCTATGTCGATGACAAGGGCAAGCCGGGAGAGGATGCCCGCCTCTGGCACCTCCTCACGCATACCTCGGGGCTGCCGCCTTATAGCCCAGCGGAGGAGGTCGAAAAGAAATACGGCCGTCCCTGCCCGGTCGATACCCTGGTCATCCACATCGGCCGGCTCAAAAAAGAAACGCCGCCGGGAGAGAAATTTACTTACAGCTGCCTCGGCTATATCACCCTGGCCTACATTGTCAAAAAAGTCACGGGGAAGACCATCGCGGAATTCGCCGAAGAAAATATCTTTAGGCCTCTTAAAATGCGGCATACCTTCTACAATCCGGCGCCGAGGTACCTTAGCCTCTGCGTCCCTACCCAAGTCTTTGACGGCAGTCCGCTGGTCGGGGTCGTCCACGACCCTCTGGCCAGGCTGCAGGGCGGGATTTCGGGGAACGCCGGGCTTTTCTCGACGGCCGATGACCTGGCCGTTTTTGCCCAAATGCTCTTGAACAAGGGCGAATTCGGCGGCGTGCGGATCCTCAGCCCGCTGACCGTGGAGCGGATGACTTCGGTCTATCCTAAAGCGACATTTGCCGGCCGCGGGCTGGGCTGGGACCTCAGCTCGGCGTATGCCAGCTCGGCCGGAGATATATTCGGGCCGCGCTCCTACGGACATACGGGCTACACCGGGACGTCGATCTGGATCGACCCTGAAACGGAGACGGTCCTGGTCTTCCTCACCAACAGGGTCCATCCCGATGACAGGGGTGAAATCGTCATCAAACGCTGCCGGGTGGCCAATGTTGTCGCCGGGGCCATCATTGAAAAATAAAGGGAGCCCGCCATGAAATATTTTTTGCTCGTCCTCGCCTGCGCCGTTTGTTTGCCGGCCGTCCGCTTTTCAGGAACGTCCGGCGAAAAAGGACCGAGCACAGAAGCGTTCGTGGTGAAGGTTCCTCCCTCGGTCGGCCAGAACCGCCATTACATGTCCAACCGGGAGCCGCTTGGTCCCAGCCCGCTGATCAAGCTCCCCATCGGAGCGATCGAGCCCAAAGGCTGGCTGCTCGGCCAGCTCCATCTGATGCGAAACGGGTTCACCGGCCGGTTGAAAGAGCTGAGCAAATTTTTGAGCTCGGGCAGCGGCTGGCTGACGCTGAAGGACAAAGGCTGGGAGGAAATGCCCTACTGGCTGAAGGGGTTCGGCGACCTCGGCTATCTCCTTAAAGACCCGGCGCTCATCGCCGAGGCCGGGCGATGGCTGGACGAGGCGCTGAACAACCAGCAGACGGATGGATATTTCGGCCCGGCCGACAACAAGAAAAACCTCGACCTCTGGCCCAACATGCTCATGCTGTTTTGCCTGCAGAGCTTTTATGAAGCGACCGGAGACAAGCGTGTCCTCCCGTTTATGACGAAATATTTTCGCTACGAGCTCAACCTGCCCGCGGACGAGCTTCTCCCGGGAAGCTGGCAGAAGCTGCGCGGGGGCGATAATCTCGAGAGTGTCTATTGGCTATACAATCGGACCGGTGAGAAATTCCTGCTCGACCTCGGCCGTCGCCTGTTCGAGCGGACCTCGGACTGGACGTCCCCCATCCTCACATCCGAAAGGGATAAAAAGCTCGAGGCCGGCTCGTTCTACCATGGCGTCAATATCACCATGGGTTTCCGCGAGCCCGGCGTCTATTACCAGCAGTCGAAAGATAAAAAATACCTGGAGGCCGTTGAGCGGAATTACCGGCAGATCATGGGCGAATACGGCCAGCAGCCCGGCGGGATGTTCGGCGCCGACGAGAACATCAGGCCGGGTCACGGCGATCCTCGGCAGGGCGCGGAGACATGCTCCATGGTCGAGTTCATGTATTCGAATGAATCTCTTTTAAAAATCACGGGCGACACGCGATATGCCGAGCGGTGCGAAGAGATCGCTTTTAACTCCCTCCCGGCTGCTCTGACGCCCGACCTGCGGGGCCTTCATTACCTGACAGCCCCCAACCTGATTTCCTGTGACAGTTCGGGTGATCATGATTTCCAAAACGGCGGCACGCTCGTCTCTTACGACCCCTGGAGCTACCGCTGCTGTCTCCACAATTTCGCCTTCGGCTGGCCATATTTCGCGGAGCATCTTTGGCTGGCCACCGAGGACAATGGGATCGCCGCCGTCCTCTATGCGCCTTCGCAGGTCACCTCCAAAGTGGGGGGCGGGGCCGAAGTCCGGATCGTGGAGGATACCCGGTATCCTTTTGGAGATTGGATCGACCTGACCGTCTCGACAAACACACCGGTCGAATTTCCGCTTTATTTGCGGATTCCCCAATGGTGCCCAAAGGCAAAAATTGTCTTGAACGGTGAGGGTCTAAAAATCCAGGCCCAGCCTTCGGCTTATATTGGCCTCCGGCGCAAGTGGTCCGATGGAGATAAGATCCGGCTGGAGCTTCCTCAGAAAATTGAAGTGAAGACGTGGAAAAAGCCGGGGAACGCGGTTTCCATCCGGCGAGGCCCGCTCTGGTATTCGCTGATGATCGGAGAAAAGTGGAACCGCTATGGGGGCACGGACGAATGGCCGGCCTACGAAATTCTGCCGACGACGCCCTGGAATTACGGGCTTGTTCTTAATTTTGCAGACCCGGCAACTTCCATCATCCTTGTCAATCAAAAACCGCCGGCCGACCAACCTTTTAGGCCGGATGCGGCGCCTATCGTCCTCAAGGCTAAAGCCAGACGCATACCGCAGTGGAAGGAAGAGAAACGCATGGTCGGGAAACTGCCGGTCAGCCCCGTCCAGACAAGCAGTCCCCTGGAAGACATCACCCTGATCCCGATGGGTTGTGCCAGGCTGCGCATCTCTTCCTTCCCGGCGGTTTCGGGCAAATAAAGGATAACGCAAACGGTTGAGCAAGAAATTGCCCCGTTCCCCGTTTAATAGAGGGGAAAGGGGAGATGACAAGCTCTTGAATTCGTCAAGGGAGGCGCAAACATGGGAAGAATTCGAACAGCCTTCTTAATCGGGCTTCTTATTTTATGCTTAGCAGCGGCCAATTTTGCCCAGGAAAAAGACCCGCGTGATTTTACAGCCCATCTCGTCGGCCACGCCCATATCGACTTGAGCTGGCTCTGGCGATGGGAAGAGACCGTCCATGACGTCGCCTTCCAGACATTCAAAGGGACCCTGGCCCAAATGGACAAGATGCCCGGGCTGACATTTGCCCAGAGCCAGGCCGCCATTTATGAGGCCATCGAAAAAAACTACCCCGATTTATTCAAGGCCATTCAAGCCAAAGTCAAGGCAGGCACTTGGCTTCCGGTCGGAGGGATGTGGGTCGAGCCGGATTTGAACATGCCCGACGGAGAGTCGCTGGCCAGGCAGCTTCTTTACGGAAAGAGATATTTTCTGGACAAGTTCGGCGTGGACGTCAAGGTCGGCTGGAACCCGGATTCCTTCGGGCACAACTGGCAGTTGCCGCAGATCATGGCCAAGGCCGGCCTCAAATATTACATCTTCGAGCGCTGTGCCCCGGACAAGACGCTGCTCTTCCAGTGGCAGGGCATGGATGGGTCGAAAATTCTGTCCTATGTTCCTCCGGGCTGGTATCTGGTCGGGCTCAAGAACGGGACAAAAGACGTGATTTTTGACGCAGCCAAGAACTCACCGCTCATGGATTACATGCTTCTCTACGGCGAGGGCGACCATGGCGGCGGGCCCCGGGACTCCGACCTTGAGGCCATCAAAAAGTTTAAAAAGGACAAGGGCCAGCCCCGGACAAAATTCGTAGCGCCCGAGGATTATTTCAAGCTGCTCGAGAGTCAAAAATTGGAAATTCCGGTTGTTGACAATGAGTTGAATTTCACCTTCCCGGCCTGCTATACGACCCAGGCCCAAACGAAGAAGAATAACCGAAAATCGGAATCCCTCTTGCTGTCCGCGGAGAAATTTTCTGCCCTGGCTGTGGCTGGCGGCTACAGGGATTATTACCCGGAGAGGGACCTGGATGAGGCCTGGAAAATTGTGCTCAGGAATCAATTCCACGATATCCTGGACGGGTCGAGCATCGGGCCTGTCTATGATGAGGTGAATGGATTTTATCAGGCGGTTTTTGACAGAGGAAGGCGGGCTCTCAACTTTTCTCTGGAGTCGATCTCCAACAGCATCGATACTCGGGGAGAGGGCCTTCCCCTGGTTGTCTACAACCCTTTGTTCTGGGATAGGACGGAGCCCGTCGTCTCCGAATTTTATCTATTGAAAAAATTCAGCGCCTTCAAGGTCCTGGATGCGCAGGGCGCGGCCGTCCCGTTTCAGGTTATCACCAAGGAAGACAAAGGATCGCAGAATCTTTACAGAATCGTGTTTATTGCCGAAAACATTCCCTCGTTTGGGTATAAACTCTACCGGATCGCGGGCACGGATAAAGCTGCGGAGTTCAAGTTGAATTTGAGTGCGGACGCCAACTCGCTCGAGAATGAATACTTCAAGGTCCGCCTGAACCCGGCCACGGGCTGGTTGGAAAGCATTTTTGACAAGGCTAACGACCGGGAGATTTTAGGGGGACAGGGCAATGTGCTGCAGGCGATCGTGGATGAACCGGAGAATATGTCCGCCTGGGAGCTTGGACTCAAAGACCAGTCCTGGAATATCGGCCAAGAAGGCGCAAAGGTGGAGGTCGTCGAAGCGGGGCCGGTGCGTGCTGTCGTTCGCGTCAAAAGCCTATTTCGGAATTCCGCGTTCGGCCAGGACATCATCCTTTATGACAGGATCCCGCGCATCGATTTCCGACTGAGCCTGAACTGGCAGGAGAGAAACCTGATGATCAAAGCGGCCTTCCCGCTCAATGTTAAAAATGGGAAGGCGGATTTTGAGATCCCCTTCGGCGCCGTTTCCAGGCCTGCCGAAGGCCGCGAAGCGCCGGCCCTTCGCTGGGTTGACCTGAGCGATGAATCCGGCGGCTATGGGGTCAGCCTGCTCAACGATTGCAAATACGGGTTTGATGTGAAGAACAACACGATCAGGCTTTCGGTTGTCCACGGCGCCACAAACCCCGATCCGGAAGCCGACCGGGGGCCCCATGAGCTCCTCTATTCCCTCTATCCTCATCGCGGCACGTGGAAAGATGCCCTGACCATACGGCGCGGCTATGAATTTAACACCCCGCTCATGCCGAGGGTGGCCATGGCCCACCCGGGGCCGCTTCCGGCAATCCGGACGTTTGTCAGCGTCGGTCCCGACAATATCATCCTTTCCTCGCTCAAGAAAGAAATGGGCTATTATGATCGCGGCTTGATTCTGCGGTTATACGAAGCGTTCGGGACAAAGACGGAAGCGAAGATCGAGTTGCCTTGGCCCGTAGATGGCCGGGAGACGGACCTGATCGAACGGCCGGGCAAAAAAATCGAGGCCGGCGGAAAGACCGTCACGCTTTCCTTCGAACCCTATGAGATCAAGACGATCTTGATCGTCAGAAAGCCGGGTCCATGATTCCATAGACAAGACAAGACGCCTAAACCGATAGATAAAAGGCTTGAAGGTTTCTGAGATTTCATCATAGAAGAAAATATTCGACTGATGACGCGATAAATGGCGAAAAGCTATGCGGGTGGCGCCGACCTGGGACGCCCCGTCGCCCGGAACGGCAGGTCCCCGTTGGGGATTCCAGAAGTGAGGACGATGGGGCTGGTCGGTGACAGGACCCGCACCTATGTGCTTTTAGTTATCTGAATGAACCTCAGCCGGCTTTGGCCTTTTCCACGAGGATCTGCAGGATTTCGAGTTCGTCGGCATCAAACCAGATTTTATAGCAGGAGAGACACTTATCCACCGGGATGAAATACTGGTAGTTATAGGGCCGGGGCGTCATTTTGTAACCGCAGCTCGGGCAAAACACGTTGGGCTGTTCTGAAGTCGAAATTTTTTGCGTCCTGATGGGGTTGAGCAAGAATTTTTCCCTGAATGCCTCGGCTTTCTTGGCCAGCTCCGCCGAGAATCCGACCTCCTTGCGGTCCAGGATGCGTTCCATAGCGGCCTGGTCCACGAGCTTGCCGAAACACTGCGGGCAGACCTTTATCGGGACACCCTCATAGAATGTTTCCGTGAAGGGGACTCTGCAGCGCGGGCATCTATTGGTCACGGCTTCGTCGATCGGTTTTTTGTGGGCCAGCTTTTCCAGGGCGACCCGAATTTGGGGGAATTGTCTGGCCCGGGCTTCGACATTTTCTTGGATGTTTTTGATGAGGACGAGCGGCGTGAAGTTGGGGAGGAAAAGCAGGTCTTGGAGCGAATAGGGTCCTTGCCATTGTTCCCGGGGATTGAGGATCAACCAGACCTTGTCTTCACCAAGAGAAGCGGCGGTTGCGGTTTCCTGCACCTGCGGAGCCGCGCCTGTCCGGGTCTCCTCAAAAGGATGAAGCACAACCCGCGCCTTGTCTCTTTCTCTTTGGATTTCCCCCACCTGCTCGATGATTCGCCGGGGCGTCAGATCAGCCATTTGAGCCAGGTTCCGGATGCGCGTCATGAGGGGCGGGTGGGTGCTGATCAGACGGCTCAGGAAGTCGTCGGATTCGCTGTGCGCGTCCGGGGCGACAATGAAGAGCGGGCTGTAGGTCTCGTTGAAATCTCCGACAAACGAATTTTTGACATGGGCTTTATAGATAGCCCTGGCCAGGGCGGCGGGATTTCTGTTGAATTCGACGGCGGCCGCGTCCGCCAGAAGCTCGCGTTCCCGGCTGATCAGCATGCTCAGAAGCCGCATCACGATTGTCGAGATCGCGACCGCCACATAGACAAGGGATGAAGGCCGGCGACGGTTACCCCGTCTTTGCCGGAATTCCGCCCGGTCGTCATCTCCGGGTTCCAGAGCTTCCCGGATGCGTTCGAAGAAATTGGCCAGCGAGCAGACCAGGGTCATATAAAATGTATCGCCCCGGGCGATGTGGGCCAGCTCATGGGCGACGACAGCCTCCGTCTCATCCCGGGTGAATTCTGCCAGCAACCCTTCGGTCACGACAACGCAGGGAGTTTTGTCGGCCTTGATCAAAGCCAGAGAGTTAATGGCGAACGTCGGCAGGATATAAGCTTCGACCTTCGGCAGGCCGCCGGCGATCTGCATTTCCTCCACGACATTGATGAATTGCAGATGATAGCGGTCGGACCTGTCCGGCTCTTGCGCGGACAGCCTCCGCAGAATGAACGAAGCCCCGAACTTTCGGGCGTCATAATAATGCAAAATGGCGAAAAGGACGGATCCGCCGAAGCCGGCCAAGAGAAATTTCGTCCAGAAACCGCCCGTGAAGAGCGGTGTCCTGGCCAGAATTAGGCCAAAGCTCAGCCAGACCGCAAATGCGATCAAGCTGATCGCCAGAAAATAAAATAAAATGAGGGCGGCAAACACCCCCATGCTTTTATGCCATTGCTGTCTCTGGATTTTATAAAAATCCCGGGCGAGATTTCGTTTCTCCGCTCGTTGTTCCATATATGTCTCCGGATATCGTATTCTTATAGTAAGAGAATGCGGCCGCGTTGGCAAGCTGGAACAGAGAGATAACTTTGGAAATGCATTTTTTTATCATTCCTAGTAAAATAGTCCCCATGAAATCGGCAATGCGGCCCAATATATTAAGGAGGGATTTATGAAATCATTCCAGAGGATTTTTTCTTTCTTGATCATTCTTTTCGGACTGGGATCGTTTCTTCTCGCGATTGATATCAACGACACCAAGATGCTGACGACGCCCGCGGTCAGCCGGACCCACATCGCATTCGTGTACGCCAACGATCTGTGGGTGGCCGATATCAACGGAAAGAATGTCCGGCATCTAACAACGGACCTGGGCATAGAGACCAATCCGGCCTTTTCTCCGGATGGCAGCCTGATCGCCTTCAGCGCCCAGTATGACGGAAATACCGATGTCTATATCGTGCCCACGCCGGGAGGCCTTCCCAAGCGGCTGACCTGGCATCCTTCGCCGGATTTGGTCCAGTGCTTCACGCCGGATGGCAAAGCCGTTCTTTTTGCCTCGTCCCGGAATGTGTACTCAAATCGCTACACCCAGCTTTACACCGTTCCCCTTGAAGGCGGCTACCCTGAACAGCTCAAAATTCCTTATGCCAACAAGGCCTTCTATTCTCCCGACGGAACGAAAATCGCCTATAACCCGCTTTACGAAGCGTTCAACCAGTGGAAGCATTACCGCGGCGGCACCAACTCGGTCATCTGGATCATCAAGATGAGCGATTATTCTGTCGAAAAGGTCCCCCAACCGGAAGGACGATGCAATGACCCGGGACCGATGTGGATCGGGGACAAGGTCTACTTCCGCTCGGACCGCGCCGGCGAATTTAACCTGTTCTCGTTCGACACGAAGACCAAGGAGATTGAGCAGCTGACGAACTATAAAGATTATCCGGTCCTGGGCGCCTCGGCCGGCGGGGGGAAGATCATCTTTGAACAGGCCGGTCTATTGCACATCTATGACCCCCAAAAAGGCCAGGACACGAGGCTTACGGTAGGCCTCGCCACGGATTTGAGCGAGCTGCGCGAGCGCTATGCAAAAGGCGCGCGGTGGGTCCGGGGCGCATCGATTTCTCCTTCGGGGGCCAGGGCCATATTTGAATTCCGCGGTGAGATCGTCACTGTTCCCGCAGAAAAGGGCGATCCCCGCAACATCACGAACACGCCGGGCGTCCACGAACGTTCTCCTGTCTGGTCCCCCGACGGCAAATCCGTGGCGTATTTCTCAGACGCCTCCGGCGAATACGAACTCCATGTCCGGGGCCAGGACGGAAAAGGCGTCGCTAAGAATTACAAGCTCAACGGTGCCGGCTTCTATGATTCGCCGGAATGGTCGCCGGACGGCCAGAAAATCTCGTACGCGGATAACTCCTGCAGCCTTTACTGGATCGACCTAAAGACGGGAATTTCGAAAAAAATCGCTTCCGAATATCTCTACGGACCGCGCCGCGGCAGGAGCGTCTATTCCGCCTGGTCGCCCGATTCAAAGTGGCTTGTCTATACCCTCAATTCGGCCACTTATATCCAGAAAGTTTTAGTCTATTCCCTCGACCAGGACAAGTCTTATCCGATTACCGACGGGCTGAGCGATGTGGCCGAGCCCATTTTCGATGCCAATGGCAAGTACCTTTATTTCTTTGCCTCCACGGATGCCGGCCCGGTGAAGCAGTGGTTCGACTTGTCCACTGCCGATCTGCGCCTGACCTATTCGATCTATGTCATCGCCCTGACGAAGGATGCGCCGAATCCTCTGGTCAAGGAAAGCGATGAGGAAAAGGGGACGCCGGACAAGCCGGCCGCGGATAAGAGTGTGCCGGAGAAGCCCGCTTCCCCGAAACCCGAGCAGAAGACGGCTGCCGGCGAAAAGGCCAAAGAGGAAAAACCTAAAGAAACCACGCCCAAACCCGCCGATGCCGTCAAGATCGATTTTGACGGACTGAGCCATCGTATCTTGGCGCTTCCGGTTCCGGCGGGAAGCTATAGAAGCCTCACGGCGGGGGAGACCGGCCAGATTTATTATCTGGAGAATCCTCCCGATATCGGCTCGGCCGCAGCCCCCGGGGGCGGCGGAGGGGCCTCGCTTCATCGCTATGATTTCAAGCTGCGCAAAGACGAAGTGATTCTGACCGGCGTTTCGGGTTTTGATCTTTCGGGGGACAAAAAGAAAATCCTCTACGGCTCGGGCCAAAACTTTTTCATCACGGCCCTCACTCCCAAGCCTCAGCCCGGCCAGGGCAGGCTCAATGTCGATGCCATTGAAGTCCGGATGGATCCTCGCGCTGAATGGAAGCAGATCTTCGATGAAGCCTGGCGCATCAATCGTGATTATTTTTATGCCACGAACATGCACGGCGCCGACTGGCCGGCCATGAAGAAAAAATATGAAGTGTTCCTGCCCCACCTGGCCTGCCGCAACGACCTCAACCGCGTCGTCCAGTGGATGTGCTCGGAGCTGGGCGTCGGACACCATCGAGTCGGAGGCGGAGACAGCTTGGTCCAGGCCAAAACGGTGCCCGTGGGGCTGCTGGGAGCGGATTACTCCATCGAAAGCGGCCGCTATCGATTCAAAAAGGTCTATGGCGGTCTGAATTGGAATCCCGAGCTGCGCTCTCCGCTCACTGAACCGGCCGTGGATGTCAGGGCCGGAGAGTATTTACTATCTGTGAACGGCAAGGACATCCGGCCGCCGGCTGAGCTTTTCAGCTTTTTCGAGAACACGGCCGGAAAGATCGTGGAGATTACCGTCGGAGCCAATCCCGACGGCACCGGCTCTCGGACCGTGCTGGTCGTGCCGGTCGAGAACGAATACGCGCTTCGCAACAGGGACTGGGTCGAGAGAAACCTCAAAAAAGTCGAACAGGCCACGAGCGGCCGGGTCGCCTATGTCTATGTCCCGAACACCTCGACGCTTGGTTTTATCTATTTCAAAAGATACTTCTATCCGCAGGCCGACAAAGACGCCATCATTGTCGATGAGAGGTTCAACGGCGGAGGGTCCCTGGCGGATTATTACATTGATCACCTGCGGAAACCCTTCGTGAGCTATTGGGCGATGCGCTACGGCGCCGACCTGAAATCGCCGAGCGCTTCCATCGAGGGCCCAAAAGTCATGCTGATCGATGAGACGGCCGGTTCCGGCGGCGACCTGCTGCCCTGGATGTTCCGCAAGTTCAGGCTCGGCCTGCTCATCGGTAAGAGGACCTGGGGCGGGCTTGTCGGAACACTCGGGTTCCCGATCCTGATGGACGGCGGCGGAGTGACCGCGCCCAACCTCGCCATCTGGACGGAGGACGGCTGGGTCGTTGAAAATGTCGGCGTTCCTCCGGATATCGAGGTCGAGCAGACCCCGGCCGATGTGATTGCCGGCCATGACCCGCAGCTCGAGAAGGCGATTCAGGTCGTCATGGAGGAACTGAAGAAGAATCCGCCGAAGAAGCTCCAGCGGCCCCCGTATCCCATTCGAGGAAACCGATAAGCGGGAAGCAGGGGGAGATCACAAAGCGTCCCCCTCTGTATCATTTGGCGGCGCCAGAAGCCGGCTCGAGAATTTTCTCGTAGAGAAAGGCCGCCCGGATGTACGCCCCGCCTGCGTTTTGGCCACTGCCATGATCTCCTTTGTTTTTTGCGCCGCCCGCCGTTCGGAGACAAGAGACAGCAGCTTCTGCATTTCGCCCTGGGCTTCCTTGCCGGTCTGCTTGGCGCCCTCCGCGTTTCCCGTGTCACTCCGTTTTTTTCTTTGCCGGAATAATTCAGCGGCTTTGTTATAGGCTTCTTGGTAGGGACCCTTTTCGGGGATGATGCCTTTGATGCTCTCCATGAATTTTTCGGAAGCTTGGACATCAAGTTGTTCCCCGGAAGGGATAAATCTGGAAAGAACGCTTCCGATTTTTCCCAGGGTGTCGTTTGGCGGGGTGCCGAGCATCACGCCCGAGCCTGTGACGTCTTCGGCTTCCATGAAGTGGGCCAGGACGTATTCGCCCAGGTCATAGAGGCGGCAGACATTCCTGTGAGAGATCTTGCGGGCGATCTTCAGCTCATTCTTGAAGCGCTCCACGGCCTTTTCGTTGAAGCCGATCTCGGGCTTGATCAATTTCAGGGCGACGACCTCGTTGATCTTCTGGTCATAGACTCGATAGACTCTGCCCCTGCCGCCCTTGCCCAGCTCTTCGATCACTTCATAGCGGCCGGCAAAGAGCATACCCCGGGAAAGGTCCTCAAAAAGGGTCAGCATGGTTTTTGTGGGAGCGACGGGCGGCTGAGTGTCCTTGGGAAGAGGGGTCGCGCACTGATGGCAGAACCGGCTGTCTTCGCGGTTCTCAGCCTGGCAGGATGGGCATTTCATCGGTCGTCCTCATCGTTTAGACGATAGGGCTTTCCGTCTTCTTTCATGGAGAGTTAAAGCATGAGCCGCGGAGGTTGTCAACGCGGGATAGAATATGATAGGAATAGGGGCGGGAGTTTGACCATGAAACCGACGATCGTCATCCTTGCCGCCGGAATCGGCAGCCGCTACGGAAGCCTTAAACAGATTGACCAGGTCGGCCCCTCGGGAGAAACCATCATTGATTATTCCGTCTTTGATGCCCTGCGGGCCGGTTTCGGGAAGGTGATTTTCGTCATCCGCAAGAGCATCGAGGAGGAGTTCAAAGAAGCCCTCCTCAAACGATGGGAAAAGCGGGCCGATGTGGATTATGTCTTCCAGGAACTAGAGGACGTCCCGGCGGGATTCCGGGTTCCTGCGGATAGACTGAAGCCCTGGGGCACTTCGCATGCGGTGCTTGTCGCCGAGCCCAAGGTCAACCGTCCTTTTGCCGTTATCAACGCCGATGATTTTTATGGGGCAGGGGCATTCAAGGTCATGGCCGACTATCTGCTCCAATTGAAAAACGAAGGAGTGATGTACTCGCTGGTCGGGTATGGTCTCAGCAGTACGCTGTCCGAACACGGCTCGGTGGCCCGGGGAGTTTGCCAGGTCGACAAAGACGGCAGGCTGGTGGGCATCGTCGAAAGGGTCCATGTCGAAAAAACGCTACAAGGAATATTTTACAAAGACGAGCAGGACCGATTGGCGCCGCTCAGGGGAGAGGAGACGGTTTCTATGAATTTTTGGGGGTTTACGCCGACATTCTTTAGTTTTGCCAGGCGAGAATTTGAAGCGTTTCTCGAAGCGAACATGGGCAATCCCAAGGCCGAGCTCTACATCCCTTTGGTGATCAATAAGCTCGTGAAGAACGGGCAAGCTGCGGTTAAGGTCCTTGAGACCAGAGAGAAATGGTTCGGGGTGACTTATCGGGAGGACAAGCCCCGGGTCAAGGAAGAGTTAGCCAAGCTAGTCGCTCGGGGAGTTTATCCAAAAACTTTGTGGAAATAAGCGGTTAAATTTCTTATTTAATCCTGCGGATTTTGATGTTCCTGTACCAAACCGCATCCATGTGGTCCTGAAGCACGATGTGGCCTTTCCGTTTTTTGGCAAAGTTGGGGATGCTTTTATATTTGCTTTTGGCCAAAAGCCCGTTCATCCGGGGAGTCCCCAGGTCATATTCCAGGACTTTCACCCCGTTGAGCCAGTGCTCGCCATGGCCTCCCTTGAAGATAATTTTAGCCGTGTTATAGGCGCCGACAGGCTTGAGTTTATTATTTTGGGGCGCGACCAGGTCGTAAAGTGCGGCGGCCATCCTATTGGGGCCGTTCTTAGCGTCGGGATTCTTCTCATCATCGAGGATTTGGTATTCAAAGCCCAAGGCGGCGCGATTGGCAGCATTTTTCAAGGACAGTTCCTCCGAGACGTTATATTTCACGCCGGAGTTCCCCGCCGGGCTGATCTTCCAGTCGAAGGCAAGCTCAAAATCTTCAAAGGTATCGATCGTCATGAGGTCTCCGCCTGCCAGGGGCTGGCCGTCCGCCTGGCGAGGCACGTCCTTGGTGGGAACTTTTTTGATGGCGTTGTCCTCAATGATCCAGTGCTCTTTGGGGACCGCGTCGCGGCCTAGACCCCGCCAGCCCTTGAAGGTTTTTCCGTCAAACAGCAAAACCCAACCCTGTGCCGCTTCCTCATTCGTAAGGATGTTAAGGGGCGGTGAGGACCGGGAAATTGTGGCGTTTCTCTGGCCGGCTTGGCTAATTAAGGATAATAGAACGATTGTAGAAGCTGTTATCAGAACGGCGATAGCAAGTTTTCTTTTCATGGAATCCATCTCCTTTGACATAATCATGTCAAAGCGGGCTAAATTTTTCAACCCTAGAATCATCTCTTTTTTTATTGTATATATAGTGAGCAGGAATAAAACATTTTATGGCCGGCCGAGGAGATGATATGAAAAAGATTTCGCGGAGGGAATTTCTAGGGGATACAACAAAAGCCTCCGTGTCGGCGGCCGCCCTTTTCGCGGCAGATGCCGAGGGCGGATGTCGAGATCGGCCACAGGTCCGTGATCGCCTGTCATTTGGGCAATATCGCTGTGCGTCTGCGCCGCACCGTGCGCTGGGATCCGCAGAATGAGCAAGTCGTGAATGATCCGGAAGCCCAAGCCCTCGTCGGCAGGCTTTATCGAAGCCCCTGGGTGCTCCCGAAGTGAAGGAAGCAGCATGAAAAAAACATCCCGCAGGAATTTTCTGAAAGCCGCAGGAGCCGGGCTGGCCGCACCGCCGTTGGCCTCTCTTCTGGGGGCGTCATCCGGCATTGGCGGCCAGGAAAGCGCAACACCCGAGACGACATTCGAGCTCGGGCTTGCCTCATACACGTTCCGTACTTTTGGTCTGGACGACCTGCTGCTCATCACAAAAAGGCTGGGACTGGCAAGGATATCCCTCAAGAGCGTCCATCTGTCCCTGGAAAGCAAGGTGGAGGAAATTCAAGCGGCCTTGGCAAAGGTCAAAGCAGCCGGGCTCGACCTCTATGCCGGCGGAGTCATCTATATGCGGAATGAAAAAGAGGTCCAGCAGGCGTTCGATTACGCGAAGGCCGCTGGGATGCGAATCATCGTCGGGGTTCCCAACCATGAGCTATTAGACCTTGTCAATCAAAAAGCGCAGGAGTTCGATATCCGACTGGCGGTCCACAACCATGGCCCCGGCGACAAGCTCTTCCCGACGCCCGAGAGCGTGTATCAAAAGATCAGAGGCCTCGACCCGCGCCTTGGTCTGTGCCTGGATATCGGACATACCCAGCGCAGTGCCGTGGACCCGGCGGCTGCGGCCGAGCAGTTTTTCGAGCGGCTGATCGATGTCCATATCAAAGACGTCACGGCGTCATCCGCCGATGGAGGGCCGATTGAGGTCGGCCGAGGGGTAATCGACATCCCCAAATTTTTGCGGACGCTGCTCAAGCTGGGCTATGCCGGGACCGTCAGCCTGGAATATGAGAAGGACGAGAAAGATCCGCTTCCCGGCGCCGCCGAATCCATCGGGTATATCCGCGGCGCGCTGGCCGCGATTGATTGAGAACAACCATGATCGAAGGCATTGCCTATGCACGGGCCGGCATTCTAGGAAATCCCTCGGACGGCTATTTTGGGAAAGTCATAGCCATTTCCGTCAAGAATTTTTCTGCCCGGGTCAGGCTCGAAGAATCCGCAAAACTCCAGATTGGGCCGCGGGCGGAGGACGAAGAAACCTACGGCAGCCTGCGCCAGCTGGCCGAGCGGGTTCATCTGTATGGATATTACGGCGGCGTGCGCTTGATCAAAGCGACGCTGAAAAAATTTTATGAATATTGCCGCGGTCATAAAATCCGTCTTCAAGGCCGCAACTTCACTGCCCATTACGAATCGACGATCCCGCGCCAGGTCGGGCTGGGAGGCTCGAGCGCCATCGTCACGGCGACGATGCGGGCCCTGGTGAAATTCTATAACGTCGATATTCCGCTCCAGGTTCAGCCCTCGCTTATCCTGAGCGCGGAGCGGGATGAACTGGATATCAGTGCCGGCTTCATGGACCGGGTGACCCAAGTCTATGAGGGCTGTGTCTTTATGGACCTCGACGAGGCGATGGTCAAGGACAAGGGCTACGGCATCTATGAGCGGCTCGACCCGAAGCTTCTCCCCGATCTTTATTTGGCGTACAAGCCGTCGCTTGGGAAGGTATCGGGCAAGGTCCTCAACGATATCCGGATCCGTTATGAAAAAGGGGATCCGTTTGTCATCGAGACGCTTCGACAGATCGCGGAGCTTGCCGAGATCGGAAAAGCCGCCCTATTGGCGAGGGACACGGAGCGGCTGTTCGATTTCATGAACAAGAATTTCGACCTGCGGCGTCAGATCATGAACATCAGCTCGGGCAATGTAGAAATGATCGAGACGGCGCGGCGTTTGGGAGCCTCGGCCAAGTTTGCGGGCTCCGGCGGTTCGATTCTCGGCATTTATAAAGGCCCGGCCATGTATAAAAGGCTGACCTCTGAGCTGGGAAAGCTCGACGCCGAGGTCATTCGCCCGATGATCGGCTAGCGCGGGCTGTTATTAATAATTTTCGGCCATCAGCTCGTAAAAAGCCTGGGCATGGTCGCAGGCCGGGCATTTGGCCGGCGCCTCTTTTCCTTCCGAGACATAGCCGCAATTCCGGCATTTCCACTTGACGACCGTATCTTTCTTAAAAACTTTGCCTTCTTTGACATTTTTTAAAAGCTTGCGGTAGCGCTTTTCATGCTCGACTTCGACTTCGGCGATCTCCTTGAACTGCTTGGCGATTTCCGGGAATCCTTCTTTGGCTGCGACTTCTCCGGCTTCTTTATAGAGCTTGGTCCATTCTAGATTTTCGCCGGCAGCCGCGGCCGCGAGGTTGGCGGCCGTGTCGCCGATGACGCCGGCCGGGTAGGCGGCTACGATCTCCAACTCTCCGCCTTCCAATAGCTTGAAGAACCGTTTAGCGTGCTCTTTTTCGTTGTCAGCAGTTTCCAGGAAGATCGCCGAAATTTGTTCGAACCCAGCTTTCCGGGCGACGCCGGCAAAGTAGGTATAGCGGTTCCGCGCCTGGGACTCGCCCGCGAATGAAGCCAAAAGATTCTTTTCCGTCTTTGTTCCTTTGATTGATTTTGCCATGGGTAACTCCTTTTTTCCTTAAGATTTCCAGAGGCCGTGCAGGTTGCAGTATTCCCGAGCCGTTATGGCTGTGCCTTTTACGCGGAACGTGGCCTCGGGGGCCTGACCGGGCTTCAGGAACGCGATATAGGTCTTGTCATCGACGATGAGCTCGATCCACTGGATATGGTGTTTGTCTTCCATTGGGTGGGGGACGCTGCCCACTTTGACCTTGACGCCATCGGCGGTCTTCTCGATCACCGGGACATGCTTTTCCTTGGACGCATCCACGGTATTTTCGGCGAGGAGCGTCATCGGCTGGCCGCAGCAGACGAGGTCGCCGCCACCGACGCGCATTACTTCGACGATGTTGCCGCAGATTTCACAGCGGAAAACCTGTAATCGATTGGAAACATTAGGCATGAAAACATCTCCTTTTACGATTTGGATTTATTTGCTTCAGGCAGTCTTTGCAGATGCCTTTGAAATAGGCGTGGACTTCTCTGATGAGGTGGCCCTCGATTTCGCCCCGCCGGCTGTTGGCGCAGGAAATGTCGAGGTCGATGATATTTCCGCAGCGCTCGCAGAAAAAATGATGGTGGGACGAGGCCAGACCGTCATAGCGGACTTCGGAGCGGTCGATGGTCAGGGGAATGACCAGCCCTTTCGCGGCGAACAGTTTAAGAGTCGAGTACAGAGTTGTCTTGGAAAGCGTGGGGATGGTCTTGACCAGGCTATCGTGGAGGGATTTAATCGTGGGGTGGGTCCGGCTGTCCAAGATGGAGCGAAGAATCCGGATACGCTGGTAGGTAGGCTTGATCCCGTTGGTGATCAGCAACTCTCTGAGCGCGTCCTGGTTTGTAATCATTTCAAATTGAATTTTATACAAACCATGGGCCACTGTCAAGAGAAAACCGGGGTCAAACCTCAACATTCAACGACAAGAATAAATCGGGATCTAACCGGGTGGATGTTGAATGTTGAGGTTTGACCCCGATCCCGTTCCTGTGCTGAGCGGACGCGAGAAGTGGTCTCAAGGAATCGGAGGTTCTTGAACCGCCGCCAGGAGTTTTCGGATTGTCGTTGTGGCCAGACAGACGGCGGTGTCTGCGGCGCCATAATAGATCTTGACGGGGCTGTCCGGGCCGGCGAACCCGTCACGGTCTATTTGCTCGACGACCATGCCGCTGGGAAAAACGACGTTGGGGACCTGGCCGGCAAGCTCATACCATTCGCGCGGCTCGAGGATGTTTCCCCGGCAGCGGCCGATGACCTTGGCCGGGTCTTGAAGGTCCAGCAGCATCACGCCGGCCTGATAGATATTGGCGCTTCCGAAGTGGGTGGCCACGCCGTGGTAGATATGGAGCCAGCCTTTTCGGGTTTTGACGGGCGGCGGCCCGGAGCCGATGAATTCATCCCAGTAATGAAAGCGGCCGCGGATCAGAGGGGCGCGCTCTTTCCAGTGGATTAAATCATCGGATTCGGACAGCCGGATCGTACTGCCGGTTGTCGGCCCTCCTTCCGGGCGCGCTTGATTGGGCCTCTCCATCCGCAGGTATTTTCCACCCACTTTTTCCGGGAACAGCACTCCATTTCGAACATCCTCTGTAGATGTGATTCCGAGAAAATCGAAGCTTCGGAAATCCGATGTTTTGGCAAGCCCGAGCCGGCAACTGCTATCCATGTCCATGGCGAACATGATGTAATAAGCGTCTTCGAGGCGAGTGATACGGGCATCATAGGCGTGGTAGATTTTTTCTTTGATCTTGTCGATCCCCCTGAATTTAACGATTTCCCTGGCGACGCTAAATTTCACCCCATCCCGGCTCTCTGCCATCACGAAAAACGTTTCGCGCGAACGGCTTTGGACGCGCAGCATCAGCCGATAGATATCGTCGTTCTTGATTGCTCCCGGGTTGAAAACCGATGTGGCATCGATCAGCAGGGGAGGGATGCGGGGAATATCGTTGCGGGTGAGGATCGGATTTTTGGGATATCGTTCCATGCGCCTTCCGCCTTTCCTGCTTATTATCCAACAATTCGTCGATTTTATCGAGCCTCTGTTGAGCCAAATACGAGGATAGAATCACCGTCGCGTGTCGGCACTTCGTTGCGATTTGATAGAAGGCTCAGAGACCGTGGTTAATGCGTGCCTGTTATCGGCAGCTTTGGATACCCAGAAAGAAGCTTGACTTTTTTCGACGCGGCAAATATAAATCAAAGCAGCGATTTCGGAAGGAGGTTTTTGTGAAAAAAGCACTTATAAAAATTGGCGTGGTTCTCGTAGCGGCGATCGTGCTTTACGCCGCTCAGGAAAAGAACCCGTTTGACGGGCTTTATCTCAACCTCGGCAACCTCTATCGGCTGTCGCATGCCAAGACGCGGTCGATCAGTCCGGAGAATTTCACCGGCGATAAAGGCAAGGCCGGCATGTCCACGAACGGGCCGGCGATGAAAGCCGCCCGCGACCTCGGCCAGGGTTGGAAGGTTTCGCCCTTCGTCGTCATCAAGCCCAAAGAGACATTCGTTCTCGCCGACGTCCAGGGCATGGGCGCCATCCAGCAGATCTGGATGACCCCGGCCGGCACCTGGCGTTTTGCTATCCTGCGATTCTACTGGGACGGCGAAAAGGAGCCCTCGGTCGAAGCCCCGGTCGGCGATTTCTTCGCCTGCGGCTGGCAGAGATATGCCCAGATTAACTCGCTTCCGGTCTGTGTCAATCCCGGCAGCGCGTTTAACAGCTATTGGCAGATGCCCTTCCGCAAATCTTTCAAGATCACCCTGGAGAACCTTGCCGACGACAATTTCACGATTTATTACCAGATCAATTACACTCTGACCGAAGTGCCCGAGGATGCCGCTTACTTCCACGCCCAGTTCCGGCGGGTCAATCCGGTGCCTTACAAGAGTATCTATACCCTCCTTGACGGAGTCAAGGGCTGGGGCCAGTACGTCGGCACCTACATGGCCTGGGGCGTGAACAATAACGGCTGGTGGGGCGAGGGCGAAATCAAGTTCTACCTGGACGGCGATACGGATTTCCCGACGATCTGCGGGACCGGGACCGAGGATTATTTCTGCGGATCGTACGATTTTGACTCCAGAGGACCGGACGGAGTCGTCCGCTACACGGAGTTCAGCACGCCCTACACTGGGCTGGCCCAGGTCATCCGCGGGGACGGCCATTACGACGTCCAGCAGCGCTTCGGCCTCTACCGGTGGCACATCATGGATCCGGTGCGTTTCGAGAAAGATTTGAAGGTGACCATCCAGGCGCTTGGTTGGAGGTCCGGAGGCCGCTATCTTCCGCTCCAGGATGATATCGCTTCAGTAGCCTATTGGTACCAGGTCGAGCCGCACGCGCCGTTCCCGAAGCTGCCGAGCAAGGACGCGTTGGAAATCATTTAGATCCTGGTGGGTTAATAAGAAATCCGGGGTCAAACCTACTCGTTACGCAACTCCCCCCATATGATTTATGCGTAACGAGTAGGTTTGACCCCAATAATTTGGGAGAGGAAGGCGGCCAGGTTCTTTGCCGACTTCTTCACAATCGGCGATATGTTTTCTCCCAAGCGCAGATCAAGGGGCTGAATACCCAGGACCATCACTTTGCATCCGATGGTTTCTTCCAGATAAGAAACGAGCAGTGCCAGCGAAATCCTGTGCGTTGAGACGCCGTCCTCCTCGATGTCGTCTTTTTCCACTAAAAAAACAGTCCCCGGCTTATACTGGCCCCTGGCGGTATCTAGAATCAGAACGAGGTTGGGATGGAACTTCCGGATTTCGCCCGTGGTATTCTCCGGGGTTTCATGGCCGAACAAGATTTTCAGGCGTGAACGCGCTTTCCCGCCCATCAATTTCTTGAGCTTTTGCGCGCAGAGAACGGCGGCTCCATCATCCGATTTGGACGTATTGCCGGCTGCCAAAATCACCGAGTTTTGGGCGGTTCGGATTTCTCTGCGGAGCCGGCTTTTCCAAGGGGGTGGGGAAAGATACGGTTTCTTTATCATGGGGCAAATAGCTGAGGCACGATCTTCATCTTCTTATTATACGCGATTCTTTGATTTAAAAGGTCGGTCGGTGTCTGCAAGCGCAGTCTATGATTGTGCGGGTTCGGTTTTCGGGGAGGGTTCGGGCTTAGGCGGCGTGGGCTTAGGCTCTTTCTTGAGGACGGCCCTGACGAACACCCAATCCTTCTTGAGGTCATGACGGTCGAAGTCGGCGATTTCGAACAGGTGGTCCATATCCATGGCCTTCACGGGAGCGACCGGGCAGGAGTCCACGCATTGGGCGCAGTGGATGCAGCGGTCGTTGTGGATGATCATCTTGAATTTTTTCTCGGCGTCGCTCACCGAGGTGATCTCGATCGCCTCGGCCGGACAGTCTCGTTCGCAGGCCCGGCAGGCGATACAAAGATCGGGATGGAGGAAGGGCGTCCCGCGGAAATCCTTGGGGACTTCGAGCTTCTTGAACGGGTAATCCACCGTGTTCGGCTTTTTGAAGAGACTCCGAAGAAGCTCCGGAAGAAAAACCGCTAATCTCATAATAGCAATCCCTTGATCAAGATGACGATCAAAAGCTGGAGGACGGCCAGGGGGGCGAGATATCTCCAGGCGAAGGAAACCACCTGGTCCACCCGGATCCTCGAGGTCAAGGCCCGGATGAGCGACAGGAAGAAGATAACGAAGAGTGTCTTGACGACGAAATTCAGGAAGCCCAGCCAGAGCCCGCCGGGAAAGCCTCCCAGGAAGACCGCTGCGACCAGCCCGCTCGAGACGACCATCTCGATGTCGGTCATCAGCCGGAAAAAGGCCAGCTTTTTGCCCGAATATTCCGTGAAGGTTCCCCCGACGATCTCCGTTTCGGCATGGGGAATATCGAACGGCGTCCGCTCCAGTTTGGCTTGGACGCAAATGATGGCGATGACCAAACCCAGCAGGTTGGGCAGGATGAGCCATGGCTTTTTCTGGTAAAACGCGGCGATCTCGACGAGCCGCCAGGAATTGGCCAGGATGGCCGGGCTGAGGACGGCCATGAACAGGGGAACTTCATAGCCGAAGAGCATGGTCAGCACGCGCGTGCCGCCGATCGTCGAAAAGAGATTCGTCGACGACCAGCCGGCCAGGAAGAAGATCAAGGTCGGCAGGCTGAGGAGATAGAGAACGACGATAACGTCTCCAGGAAACGAATTGAAGCCCGCCTTTGCCGGATTATAGTGCCAGAGAGGGAGAAGAAGTCCGGCCGTGGCTACGATGGCCAGGCCGAAGATGGGAAGGAGGTTGAACAGCGTCTTGTCGGCCTTATCGGGGACGACATCTTCCTTGGACATGAGCTTGAAGAAATCGGCGACCGGCTGCAAAATGCCCCATCGGCCGGTGTGTGTCGGGCCCATCCGGTTCTGAAGGCGGGCATAGACTTTCCGGTCGAACCATTCGCAGAACGTGGAATAGACGAAGAGAAAAATAATCCCCGGATAGACGATCAGGTAAAGCAGATCCTTCAGAACGGCCATACCGCATTCCTTTTTGGAGGCATTTTTTTGAATCGTTCTTCGGCGAGGGCCCTTAGCTCGCCGAAGCGCAGGATTTTTTCTTCGCCGGTTCGGGCGTTGATGATGTCCACGGTCCGCTCTGCGCAGCATATACAGGGATCGATGGCGGCAAAAATCAGAGGAATATCGGCGATGAAGCCGTTTTTGAGCATCTCCACCGTGGCCGGATAGTTGGCCAGCGTCGGCGCCCGGACTTTCAGCCGCTCCGGCTTGTTTGTCCCGTTGGACTTGATGTAATGGGTGTTCTCTCCCCGGGGCGCTTCGTAGCGGCTGACGACCTCGTTCGGCTTGGCCCGCGTCGGAGCCTTGACGGCGATGTCCCCGGCGGGGAGGTTTTTCATCAGGAACTCGCAGATCTTGTAGGATTCGAACAGCTCCTTGATCCGAACCACAGTCCTTCCCAGGACGTCGCAGGTATCCGCCGTGCAGACGTCAAAGGGGACCTCATCGTAAACGGCATAGGGATCGTCTTTACGCACGTCCTGGGGCAGGTCGGAAGCCCTGGCCATCGGGCCGACGGCGCACAGGTCGATGGCTTTTTGCCTGGACAGATACCCGACGCCGGCCAGGCGCCCCACGAAAGTCGGTTCGTTAACGCCGATTTTGAAGTAGCATTCGCTCCTTTTTTTGAGAACTTCCATCCCGTCCAAGATCTTCTGTCTCTGCATCTCATCGATGTCCCGGCGCACGCCGCCGATGGTATTGATAGCGTAGTGGACGCGGTTCCCCGAGATCATTTCCAGGAGGTCCATCACGACTTCGCGGTCTCGCCAGGTGTACATGAAGAACGAGTCGAAGCCGGCCTCATGGCCCGCCACGCCCAGCCAGAGCAGATGGCTGTGGATGCGTTCGAGTTCCGCGACGAGCGTTCGGATATACAGGCCGCGCTTGGGCGGATTGAGTTCCATGAGCTTCTCCACGCCCTGGGTATAGCAGGTGGCGTGGGAATGGGAGCAGATGCCGCAGATGCGCTCGGTCAGGTAGATGTTCTGGATCCAGCTCCTCTCCTCGGCGAGTTTCTCCAGTCCACGGTGGTTGTAGCCGAGGCGGATGTCGGCGTCCTGGATGACTTCGCCTTCGACGGTCATCCGCAGGCTGATCGGCTCCTTCAGAGCGGGGTGCTGGGGGCCGATGGGAATGGTGAACTTCATTTCTTTCCTCCGGGGATGATCTCTTCGGGACGCTCGAATTTCCAATCCTTCCGCAAGGGGAAGTTGCCGGCCGGCCATCCATCCGGCATAACCAGCGGTCTCGGGTCGGGGAGATGGTCTACGACGATGCCGAACATATCCTGGAGTTCCCGTTCATAGAGGATCGCTCCGGGGATGACGGAGCAGATGCTTTCGACGTGGGGATTGGCCCGGGGGATCTGGGTCCGGACGGTCAGGCTGCCGTTGTTGTGGCCGAAATGATAGAGAATCTCGAAGGACTCTCCCAAATCCACGCCGCTCACGGTCGCCAGATAGGTGATGTTGAGGTTCTTCCTGAGGCCGCCGACGACGGGCACCAGATTCTCGGGTTCAACTTTTATGAAAATGCGCCTCAGCGCCGGATTGGCTATCTCGACGATCTTATCGCCGAGGAGGCTTTTCGTTTTTTCGATAATCTCTAGGTCGTTCATAAAATCCTCAAATCTAGAGTTTGCCCAGGAGCTTGACGACGCCGTCCAGGATGGCATCCGGCCGGGCGGGGCAGCCGGGGACATAGATATTCACCGGAATGACCTGGTCCAGTCCGCCCATAACGTTATAGGCGCCGCGATAGACGCATCCCGACATGGCGCAGGCACCGACGGCGATGACGAATTTTGGTTCCGGCGTCTGCTCGTAAATGCGGATGATCCGGTCCTTCATCTGCCGGGTGACCGGTCCGGTCGCGATAATCACATCGGCGTGGCGCGGGGTGGCCTTGAGCAGGACGCCCAAGCGTTCGACATCGAAGCGGGGGGTTAGGGCCGCGACGATCTCGATATCGCAAGCGTTGCAGGCGCCCGAATTGAGATGCAGGATCCACGGCGACTTGATCCGGGACCAGCGAACAAGTCGGTTAAGCATTTCCGCTCCTTGTCACGAGGGCCATGATGGACAGGAAGATCACGGCCAGGTAGAGGACGGCAAACCAGACGATCTTGCCGGATGGCACCGTCGCGATCATCAGGGTGGCCACGTGCATGATGGTGAAGAACAACGCCACGAAAAAGAAAAGCCGGTAGCCGAACTGGACCTTCGTCCCCGGGATGTCCTCTCCGCAGGCGTAGGTCGTGAGCTTTCCGCCGGCCTTGGTGAGCCGAGGCGCCATCCGCTTGCCGAGAAGGGTGAGCAGAAAGGCGATGATGAGGAAGAGGACGAAAGCCACGGGCGGCGAGATAAGAATATCGATGCCTTTCATGGTTTACCCTTTCAATTTCGTCAGCTTGCGGATGTCCAGGCTCTTGGTGTGCTTGTAGATGTTGATGATGATGGCCAGGGCGGTGGCGACGAGGCTGACTTCGACCACGATGAAGGTGATCACCAGGCTCTGGGCCAGGAGCGTGTTCTTCCTGACGAATCCGCCGGCCAGCAGGGCCAGGCTGACGCCTTTGCTGATGACTTCGATGCCGATGAAGAGCTTGATCACGTTTTTCATGGCCAGCAGACAGTAGACACCCACGAAAATCAAGCCGGCCGCAAAGCCCATGTATAGAAACCAGGTGCTATTCATTTTTATCCCTCTTTCGGAACAGGGCCAGGACGGAAAAGACGCCGGCCAGAATGACGGCGAGCTGGCCGACGAGGTCGAACGTCCTCTGCTTCCACAGCACATCCCCGAAGGTGCCTTGCTCCGCGGTCTCGGGAAGTGCTGGTATCTTCTGGAGGAGGCTCTTCATGACGAAGACGTCGATGAGGATGAAGATCACGAAAAACAGGGGGAACACGAGCTTGGCCAGCTTGGCCTCGCGGACGTCGCCTTCCGCCTTGGTCAGGGCGATGGTCAGGATGAAGAGGACCGTGATTAAACCGGCCACGACCGAAATCTCGAAGACGCCGGCGTAGGGTGCGCTCATCCGGAAAAAAATGATCCCGAGGAGGAGGCTGGCAATAGCCAGGCTGATGGCCGATTTAAGAAGGTCCTTGGATAGGATGGCCAAGACGGAGAAGATAACTAATCCGCTTAAAAGTGCTATTTGCAGAATCATCTTCTAAAAACCCCAAGACGCGAACAAGAGATGAACTCCCTTGGCCAGCACATCCGAGGCAGGCTGGATCCAGGATTTTATGACGGTCGAGAAAAAGAGGCCGATGCCGATGGAAAGAAGGGCCAGGATGATGGTCGAAGCCGACATCCAGAAAGGCGCCTCCTTGACATCCTTCCAGCGATCATTCAGCTTGCCGAAGAAGGCCTTGCGCTGGATGAGGAGGTAATACCAAAGGGTAAGCACGCTGGCCAGGACGGCGACAACGGCCAGGAACCATTCATTCGATTGGACGAGGGCGATGATGATGATCAGCTTGCTCCAAAACCCGCTGAGCGGCGGTACGCCCGAGATCGAGAGCGAGCCGACGAGGTTTGTGGCCGCGGTCAGGGGCATGCGCTTGGCCAGCCCTCCCATCTCGTCGAGGTTTCGCGTCCCCGTCGATTGCTGGATCGAGCCTGAATTCAAGAACAGGAGTCCTTTGGCCAGGGCGTGATTGAAGAGATGGAAGAGCCCGCCGGCGATGCCCAGTGGCGTGCCGATCCCCAGGCCCAGGACGACATATCCCACCTGGCTGATCGAGGAGTAGGCCAGCATGCGCTTCATGTCTTTCTGGCCGAGGGCGAGAAAGGCGGCGACCACGATGGACACGGCGCCGAGATACATCAGGGTCTGGGAAAGGGCAGGGGTCAGGCCGAAGACGTTGAAAAATATTCTGGTCAGGGCATAGACGCCGGAAACTTTGATGAGAAGGCCGGACAGGATGGCCGAGATTGGGGCCGGCGCCGAAGGGTGGGCGTCCGGAAGCCAGGCATGAAAGGGGACGAGGGCCGCCTTCAAGCCGAAGCCCATGATGAAGAGGGCGGCGCAAAAACCCACCACGAATTTGGCGTCCAGGCTCCGCAGGCCTTCGGCCACGGCGGCAAAGCCAAGGTTCCCCGTCATGCCGAAGATGATGGCGATGCTGAGTAGAATGCCCGCCGAGGCGATGACCGAGAGCATCAAATATTTAAAGGAGGCCTCGAGCTCGTCGTGCTCCAGGCCGTAGGCGACAAGGGAGTAGGAAGCGATGGCGGCGACTTCCAGGAAAAGATAAACGCTGAAGAGGTCGGTCACGAGGACGAGCCCATTCATCCCCGCCATCATCATCAGAAGGAGGGCGTAGTAGATGGACTTGGAGCCATAATGGTCCATATAGTTGATGGAAAACAGGCCGACGCACAAAGTCAGGAGCGAAATGACCATCAGCATGAACAGGCTGAAGCCGTCGACCGCGACCTGGATGCTGACCGGTTCGCCCAGCCAGTTGAGCTGCTTGAGGATGGGACCCTGGCTGATCATCTGCCGGCCGGAGGTTACGGCAAGGACGAGGAGGAAGAGGAAAACGGCGTTGGAGACGAGATCGGGCAGAAATTTTTTGGATATTTTCCCTATCAGGGGCAGGACGGCGGCGGCCAGGATGGGCAAGCCGATGAACAGGAAAATCAAAGGTCCTCCTCCATATCTTCAAATAACCTATTTTATCAGCAAATTGATCAGGGCGGCAATGACGAGCAGCCCGGCCAGGCACCAGGCCAGGTAATTGGCGTAATGGCCGGTATGGGCTTTACTCAAAACGCCGGTGAAGGCCCTGCCCACGGCCGTCACGATTTTTTCGTAGAAGAAATCGATGGGACGGTCGATGCCCTTGAACAGGACGACCGACAGCCCCTTCAGGAAGATGATGCCCTGCTCATAGAGGTCGAAGACGCGGGCTTCAGCCAGGTCATAAACCTGTTTTAGAACGGGGAACTTGTGGACGGACTCGGAAGCCATGTAGGCCTTCTTGCCGCCGCGTTTCCAGCCGTAGAAATGGATGGCCAGAGCGATGAGAAGGCAGAGGATCGAGATTCCGGCCACGGGATTGAAGATGCTCAGGGCATGGGCCGTGAAGTCGATGCTTTCGCCGGCCTCGACGTGGCCTTCAAGAATGGGCTGGATGAAGTTCGTCAAGGGCAGCTTGTTGAACACGCCGAAGGTGATGCAGAGGAGCGCCAGGATCAGGATCGGGACGACGATGGCGCTTTGGCTCTCTTTGACGGCGGGAACGTCCTTCGTTCTCGGCCCGAAGAACACGGAATGGCCGGCCTTGAGGAACGAGGCAAAGGTGAAGATCGCGCCGACCCAGGCGGCGATGGCGAAGATGGTATAGCCGCTTTCCAACGCCCCGTGGAACACCATTTCCTTGGAGACAAAGCCGTTGAGGGGCCAGACTCCCGAAATGGCCAGAGCGCAGACAGAGAAGCCAAAGGCCGTCCAGGGCATTTCTCTGCCCAGGCCGCCCAGCTTTTTCAGCTCCGTCGTTCCGGTCCGGTGCTCGACCGAGCCGGCGCTCAAGAAGAGCCCGCATTTATACATGGCGTGGTTGATCATGTGGAAGATCCCGCCGGCAATGCCGATGGGAATGGCCGTTCCGATCCCCAGGATCATGTAGCCGACCTGGCTCACAGCGTGATAGGACAACAGCCGTTTGAAGTCTTTCTGGATGAGGGCCATCATAACCGCGAAGACGATGGTCGCTGCGCCGATGATCATCAGGACGAGCGACAGGGCGCTGCCCTTTTCCATTTTGAAGAAGTCCAGCGTGATCCGGGCCAGAAGATAGATGCCCAGCAGCTTTTCAAAAGAGGCCGGCATGAAGGCCATGAAGGTCACGGGAGCATCGATGGCGGCATCGGGGATCCAGGTGTGGAACGGCATGGCCCCTGCTTTTCCGATGGCGCCGATCATCATCAGGATGAACGCGGCTACGGCCGGGCCTTCGGGTTTGACCGAGATCTCAGACATGGTCAGCGTGCCGGTGATCGTCCAGAGGATGCCGATCCCGAGGATCATGCAAAAATCACAGAACCCGCTGATGATGAAAGCCTTGACCGCGGTCCGGTTGGACTCTTTCCGGCCGAGCGAGATCAGGCCGTAGAGCGTTAAAAGCAGGCCTTCCCAGAAGAAGACCAGCGGGACGAAGTTGTCGGCCAAGACGGCCCCGTTGGCCAATGCCGCCGATAGAAAAATATATGCATAATATTCCCGGATGCGGGGATGGTCCTTCATCTTGACGATCGAATACAGCGTGATCAAAAACAGGAAGCCCGAAAGGCCCAAGAGAATGAAGCTTGAGAAATGATACAACCGCAGCTCGAAATGAATGCCCTGTCCCATCCACGGCAGGCGGAATTGCAGGTTTTTGACGGAGAAAAACGCGAATCCCAGATAGAGGATGACGATCGAGGCAATGAGAGAGATGGCTTCTCTCAGATATTTAACGCTCTTGGGAATGAGCAGGGAGACGACTGCAATGAGGGCCGGCAGGAGAATGGGCCAGAAAAGCATATGGGGTGTCATTTTAGCCACCAATAATATGGGCGGTCGCGATCTCGGCCAGTTTTGCGGGATAAGATACGAAGAGGCCCGCCAGCAAGGATAATATGGCCAGGAGGGCGACCACAAAGATCATGATTTTCGTTTTTTCAGGGGCGGCGATTTTCGCTTCTCCCAGGAAGACCTGGCTGAAAACCTTGAGGAGGTAAAACATGGTCAACACGGCTGTGAACAGGGCGGCGGCGGCAACCCAGACCTGCCCGGCCTGGACGGTTCCCATGATGACCAAGAACTTGGAGAAAAAGCCTCCGAAGGGAGGGATACCGATCACGGAGAAAGCACAAAAGAGGAAGGAGACAGCGGTGATGGGCATGGTCTTGATGAGCCCGCCCATTTCCCGGATGTCGCGCTTGTGCGTGGCATGGATCACGATGCCTGCGCAAAGGAAGAGTCCCGCCTTGGCCAGCCCGTGCATCAGGATGAACAGAAGAGAGCCCGATACGCCGGAGGCATTGGCCACGCTGAAGCCAAGAAAGATATAGCCGATCTGGCTCACCGTCGAGTAGGCCAGGATGCGCTTGAAGTCGTTTTCAACGGTCGCCGCAGCGGCCGCGATCAAACTCGAGATGACGGCCAGGATGGGGATGACCTGCGGCCAGTCACCGGGGAGCTTGAACGTATACAGGAAAAGGCGCGCGTAGGCATAAACGCCGATCTTGACGAGCACTGCCGCATGGAGCAGCGCTGTCACCGTGGTCGGTGCGACGCCGGCGTCGGGAAGCCAGGTGTGAAGAGGCACCGTCGCCGATTTGGAAAACATGCCGAACAGGATCAGCAAGACGGCGGTCCCGGGAATCATGGTTCCGCGCATCGCCGTCAGGTCAAAGGAGTTCGTGCTGCCATAGATCTGGATGAATCCCAGGAGCATGACCACGGCCCCGAAGAACGTGACCAGGAAGGCCTTGTCGGCCTTGAGGATATGATCCTTCAGCCGGTAGAATCCGATCAGGCGCCAGCAGCAGATGGCGATGATCTCCCAGAAAAGGTAAATGAAGATCAAGTTCCCCGAGTACACCAGCCCCATCATCGCTCCGATGAAGAGGACCACCATCAGATAGTATTCATTCTGGTTCTCATCGTGATGGACGTAGCCGAGGGAATAGAGGATGATGAGGAAACCGACGAACGAGGAGATGATGGACATAAAGATGGAGAGCGGGTCGATGATGAGGATAAAGTCCAATCCCAGGATGAATTCCTTCCGGATGATGGTCTCGCCGCCGCTGAAGGCTGCCGGGAGGAGGAAGAGGGGCAGAAGCGCGGTTGCGGCGCCGAGGAGGACGGCCCAGGCCGACCGCACGGACTTCGATATCAGGCCGGCCAACGGGATGGTCAAGGAGCCAATGATTGGGACAAAAACAGTGAGCAGTGTTAATGTCTCAATGTTCATTTTGAAGGCCAAGTATATTTTTTTCCGAAGGGGAATGTCAAGACTTTATTGGGACGATAAATGAAGATTTTTTTCTATTTGAGGAGCGCCGAAGAGGAAAAAATACCAGTCATTCTTCATGATCGCATCATGTCTCTCTTATCTTAAGCCTGCGGGGGTTGACGACGAGTAACGCGATATTATAATGAAATTTTCGGCCGATTTGCAACGGCCAACAAACGAGGCGGAAGCAGGGAAGCGTCAAGGATCGAGCCGACCCTATTTTTTATAGAACGTCCTCAAGACGTCGATACGGTGAAGGGATAGAAAGACGCAATCTCCCAAGTCCGCCCGGCCGGCGGCGACATCCTCCGCGTGGTTCTTGCACGTGGGCGCGCCGCACAGTCCGCAGTTGAGCAATGGAAGCGCCTTGAGAAGTTCGTCCGCCCGTTTTCTGCGGCCAACCCGTTCGCGAAGGTCAATGACCTCTCCTTCGGTCCGGCGCGGTTTTACCGAACCCCTCAACGAAAAATCTTCACCGGCATATCGCCGTTCGACTTCCTTCTCGAACTCCGGACCGGGCTTGGGCATATTGGCCAGCAAATGAAGGTTCTTGCTCCGGGCATTATACAGGTTCTCGACCGTCAGGTTCCCCCCGATACATCCTCCCTGGCAGGCGTGGCATTCCAAAAATTCTATATTGCGGATTTTGCCCTTTTCGATGTCGTCGAGAACCTTGATGACGTCCATTAAGCCTGTCAGAGGGAGGTAATGTTCGCGGGAGAGTTTCGGAAATTCCCCTTCCGGCGCCCCCCAGTGCAGCAGTTCTCCGGAGCTCGGCAGGCCTTCGGGGGTATCGCCGAGACCGGTCATCTTTCGCATCTTCGAAAGCAGCTCATTGTAGATTTCTTTAATAGCGACGGCGCCGTCGAGGTAGCTTTTCGATTCTTCGGCGGGTTGAAGGATGGATATGGTTTTGGCCTGGCAGGGCGTGATATAGATCGCGGCAATTTCTTCCGGTTTTAAGCTCAATTGTTGGGAATACCTGCGCTTCAATTCTCGGCCGGCGATTTCGCGCGGGGCTTCGACGGGGATCAGATGCTCGAGCATACTGGGATAAGCGACCTGGACCAATCGAACAATCACCGGGCAGGAATTGGAGATCAAAGGGAACGGCCCGGGCCAGCTCTTCACGCAGTCCATAATGGCCCGGTTGATGAGATCAATGTCGACGGCGTATTCCCAGACCGCATCAAAGCCGACGTCGAGGAGGGCCCGACCCACCTGGGCGGGCGTATCTTTCATGCCGAATTGACTGAACAGCGCCGGGGACGCCACGGCGACCTTGAATTTGTACCTGTCCAATTCGGCAAACTTGATCGTGGTCGCGGTGATCGCCCCGGTTGGACACGCGCCGAGACACGACCCGCAATCGATGCACAGCTCGGAAATGACGTGGGCTTTGCCATTTTTGACCCGGATGGCATGGGCCGGACACGCGCGCATGCAATGCATCCGACCGTTGCACTTTTCGGCGTCGATTTTAAAGCCGTGTTTTAGCTCAGACATTGGAATTCAGCTTTATTTTTGCGAATACCGACGTCCCTTTCCCGACCTCGGATTCGATGCGAAGCTCGTCGGAATTTTTTTTCATGTTAGGCAGTCCCATGCCGAAGCCGAAGCCCATCTCGCGCATCTCATCCGAGGCCGTCGAATATCCTTCCTGCAGCGCCAATTCGATGTCGGGGATGCCCGGGCCTTCGTCCAGGATCTCCAGGTTGACGTCTTCATCAGTGAGGATGAGGGTCAGAGTTCCGCGGTTGGCGTACATGACCACATTCATCTCTCCTTCAAAAGCCACGACGACAAGGCGCCGGAGATTCGCGGCATCGATGCCCAGGTCTCTGAGGATGACCTTGATTTCCCCGGAGACCTCCCCGGCCTTATCAAAATTCCTTCCCTGGATCTCAAAGCTTTCTCGCAACAACTCCACGGCCATCAAGAGACACCTTTGAGGCCTCGGTTATAAAGAATGGCGCAGATATCAAACATGACCATCTTTGTGACAAGGATGGGAATCCGCTTTTGCCTGGCAAATTCGATGACTTTTTTATCGGGCCGCTTCCCCCGACAATAAAGGACGGCGCTGACGCCGGCGATATCCGCGGTGCGGATGGATTGGATGTTGGTCAGGCCGGTAATCATCAATTCTTTGGATTTGGCAAAGGCCAGGATTTCGCTCATGCCGTCCGAGGCGACAACTTGAGTGACATCGACATGCAGATCGTCTTCTCCCGCCAGGACTTCGCATTGGAGAAGATCCTTGATCTCGACGAGTTTCATGGTTTCTCCTGATTCATCAGATACTTGTGCATGGAAGCCGCTGCGATTCTCCCATCTCCCATGGCGCTGATCACCGTGGCCGCGCCCCTGACAATGTCTCCGCCGGCCCAGATATTCGCTCGAGATGTCCGGGCCGTTTCCGGATCGGTCACAATCCCGCCTTTTTTGCTGATTTCCAGCCCCGGCGTCGTCATGGGGATCAGCGGGTTGGGACTGTTCCCGATGGCCATCACGACGGCATCATAGGACACGCGGAAGTTGGACCCTTCAATCGGAATCGGTTTTCGCCGGCCCGAGGCATCAAGTTCCCCCAGTTCCATCTTCAGGCATTCGATCTCTTGGACCCAGCGATTCTCGTTCCCGATGAGGCGGACGGGAAGGGTGAGGATATCAAGAATGACTCCTTCCTCTACTGCATTCTCCACCTCTTCGGCGCGGGCGGGCAGTTCGGCCTTGCTTCGGCGGTAGACCAGATGCACCTCATCGGCGCCCAGACGGATGGCCGTCCGCGCCGAATCCATGGCCACGTTCCCGCCGCCGACAACGGCCACTCGGGCGGGCCGTTTCACGGGCGTTTTGTATTCCGGGAAGCGGAACCCTTTCATCAGATTGACACGAGTCAAATATTCGTTGGCTGAATAAACGCCGTTGAGGTTCTCTCCAGGGATTTCCATGAACCAGGGAAGACCGGCGCCCGAGCCGACGAAGATCGCATCGAATTCCTCCAGCAGCCGGTCGACGGTCCTGGTTTTTCCCACCACGAAATCCGTGTAAATCTTGACGCCCAAGCTCTTGACATATTCCACCTCGCGATTCACGATCGCTTTGGGGAGCCTGAACTCGGGAATGCCGTAGATCAAGACGCCGCCGCATTCGTGGAGGGCTTCGAAAATGGTGACATCATGGCCGTGGATGATCAGGTCGTTGGCGACGGTGATGCCGGCGGGCCCGGCGCCGATGACGGCCGCTTTCTTGCCGGCTTTCGGAGCCATGTCCGGCACTTCGATCTTTCCTTCGGCGGCCTCCCAATCGGCCAGAAACCGTTCCAGCCGGCCGATGGCGATCGGCACTTCCTTTTTCCCGAGCACGCACGTTTTTTCACACTGCTCTTCCTGGGGACAGACCCGGCCGCAAATGGCCGGGAGCGCGTTTGTTTCTTTGATCTTTCTGATTCCGGAGGCAAAGTCGCCGTCGACGATGCATTTGATAAAGCTCGGGATATCGATGCCGACGGGGCAGCCCTGGTTGCAGAGCGGTTTTTTGCACTGCAAACACCGAGAGGCTTCTTCCTCAGCCGTCTGGACCGGATATCCCAGAGCGACCTCGTCGAAGTTCTTGACTCGTTCCCACGGGTTCTGCTTCGGCATGGGCCGCCGGTTCAAGTCGATCTTTTTCTTTTCCGGTTTTTCTTCAGCCACTCTCAGCAACCTCCTCCAGGTCGTCGCCGTGATTCGGATTAAAAATGCGAGCGGCAGCTGCTCCGGCGCAGCGGGTCCACTTCTTCAGGATTGTAGCTCTTGCGCCGCGCCAGGAATTCCTCCCAATCGATCTCATGGCCGTCAAAATCGGGACCATCGACGCAGGCGAACTTCGTTTTTCCACCGACCGACAGCCTGCACACCCCGCACATTCCCGTCCCGTCGATCATAATCGGGTTCATGTTGACGATGGTTTTCCAGGCCAAGGGCTTCGTCACCATAGACACCCGCATCATTTGGAACGTGCAGCCGTTGACAATGACCCGGTCGGGGATGATCCCGGCCCGCTGCATCATCTCGGGGATTTTGTTGACATGTCCCTTCCGCCCCTTGGTCCCGTCCCTTGTGATGACGAACAGTTGATCGGAAACTTTGGCCAATTTGTCTTCCCAGTAGAGGAGGAATGAGCTCCGGGCTTCGATAAGAGTGTAAACCTTATTTCCGGCCTCTTTCAGGGCGCGGGCGATCGGGTAGATGGACCCGATCCCATAACATCCCCCGATACAAAGGACGGCGCCGAATTTTTCGATCTCGGTTTCCTTGCCCAGCGGGCCGACGTATGTCGGAATGGAATCACCCGGTTTCAGCCGGGCCAGCATCGCCGTGGACCCGCCCACCTGCATAAAGATCGTCGTCACGGTGCCGGCCCCTCGATCCCAGTCGGCTACGGACAGGGGGATGCGCTCACCGTATGGATCGGGCCTGACGATAATAAAATTGCCTGGTTTCACAGATTCGGCGACGGCCGGCGCCTCGACGGTGAATTCGTGCAAATTGGGAACGATCATCCGCCGCTCAATGATTTTATACATTCACATCCTCGCTAGGGTTACCCGGATCGGGTTCTTTTTGAGAACATAAAGCGGCCGCAGCTCCCGCCGATGTTTCAGGCCGCCAAACACAACCGGCCGTGTATAGAATATGACGCCCTTGGGACATTCATTGTCGGATTTGACCGCAGCGGGCACGCAGATTTTTCCGTTATCGAAAGAGAGCGTCACCCGGTCGCCATTCTTTAAGTCGAGCGCTCCGAGATCGTCCGGGTGCATCCGAAATCCTTCTTCAAGCGCTAACTCGCCCAGCCCGCCGACTTTCGAAGAGATATCAATCCCTCGATGGCGGTAGCCGGCCGGTTCCGCTACCAACAGGAAATTGCCCGTCCCCATATTCCCATCGATGGGGTTTTCGATTTCGAGACGATCGATCGCATTCATCCGCCGCGGCCTTCGGTCAATTCCCGCCGGAAAATTTGGGACAGCTTTCTCGATATCTTTTTGGACGTCCTGAATCGACTGATAATTCATCGAAGCGCTCTGGATCGAGTTGGCCAGATCAGAAAAGATGCGCCAATCGGGGCGCATCATCCCGGTCACCGCGCCTTCCGGCAGGTGTTCGACTTGGACGACTTCTTGGATCCGGCCTTCAATATTGATCAATGTGCCGCCGCTCTCAGCGAACGTGGCAGCGGGAAGAAACGCATCGACTTTGAAGGGAGGGAGATAGGTGTCCTGGACGATCATGAAATCACAGTCCGGCCTCTCGAAAAAGGGAATATCGCCGACCAGATAGATCACTTTTGGACGCTTGGAACCGTCGATGATATCGGCTAAACCCAGGCCCCGGCCGCCTCTTGATGCAGCCCCCGGGCCGATTTCCGGGAAGACTCCCATCTCCAGTGCCCCGCGGGCATTGGCTCCGAAATAGAGGGGGATGAAATTGATGTGGTTCCGCTCGGCCAGCGTCATCAGACCGGATGCGAGGGCTTCGCCATTTCCATAATGAAATACCCGAGGGCCGATAATGACCGTCAACTGCTTTGCGGAAGCCAGGATTTCGAGAGACTTTTCCAAAACTTGAAGATCGACCGATGTCTCTTTGGCCGCCGCGGCAGTGTCGGTTTTCCTGCCGGCAAGATGGTCCGCAAAAAACTTTAAAAGGTGCCCTTCTTGACCCGGCGTCGGGCGCAGCCAATGGTCCGTGTAGCGCGCCAAATTGCTGTCGCGGGGATCGATCGTCACCAGTGCGGCGCCCAGGTCGAGCGCCTTTCGGACCTTCGTGCCCACCACCGAGAAATTGAACCGGCTGTCGAGGCTGACGGCGAGAATGACATCCGCTTTGGCGATGTCCTTAATTGAAATGGGCAAAGAGAAAAGCCTGGACCAGAGAGCCAATCCTCCCCCAAGCTCAATCCGTGCGGTCGAGTCAATGGCATTGGACCCTAAGCCATCCCGGACAAACTTTTGGCCCGCAAAGAGGCTCTCATTTGTCAGGTCCGGCGAGACCAGCATTGCGAATTCATCGGGCCGAATCCCTTTGAGCTCCCCGGCGACTTTCTCCAAGGCTTCTTGCCAGGAGACTTCCCGGAAATAGTTGCCCTTCTGGAGCATCGGTTTTTTCGCCCGCTCGAAGTGATGGGTCACTTCCGGCATACAGAACCGGCCTTTCACGCACAATTGCCCGTCGTTGACTTCCGGGTCCAAATTGGCATTGGCCTTGGAGAGCCGGCCGTTTTTATGATCAAGCTCGAGCTGACAGCCAATCGCGCAGAAGGGGCAGGTGGAGACATAAGATCCGTCGGGCTTTCCGTCCCACTTGGAGACTTTGTCGGCGAGGGCCCCGGTCGGGCAGACATCGACGCACGCTCCGCAAAATTCGCAGCCCGCTTCGACATGGCTTCGTCCGAAGGCCGGGCCGATTTTGGCCCGAGGCCCGCGGTAGGTGAAGGCCAAGACGCTGGTGCCCCGGACTTCCTGGCACATCCGAACGCACCGGCCGCAGAGAATGCAGATGTTGTAATCTCTGTCGTAAAAGGGGTCGTCGTGCTCAGGCTCATAGCCATGATAGTAGATGGGATAATCGATTTCCGTCACCCCGATCTTTTCGACCAGTTCCTGGAGCTCGCATTGGCTGTCATTGGGGCAATACCGACAACCCGTCGTCACGCCGGCTTTCCGAATCGTTCCCTGATAATCTTTGCAGGCGTCCTTTTCCTCGCAAACCAAGCAGCTGGAGGGATGCTCGCTGAGGATCAGTTTCAAGATTTCTTTCCTGAGTTCGCGGAGCATCGCCGTGTCCGTCAAGACTTTCATCCCGTCCTGAGCGACGGCATTGCAGGACAGCGGGTAACCGCGCATGCCTTCGATTTCCACCATGCACAGCCGGCAGCCGCCGAACGGAGAAAGGTCTTTGTGGGAACAGAGAGAGGGGATATAGATGCCGTTCAGCTCCGCGGCTCGATGGACGGTGACGCCTTCCGGAAAGGTGACCTTTTGGTGGTTGATCTCCATGGTTAAAGTTCGCGGTTCTGTCCGGGCCATATTTTTACCTTGGGTGTTTTCCTTTTGAGAGCGGGCTGACATTTCTGTCCAACGTATCTCTCCGATGTCAAAACATCTATGATTCGATGACGATGGCGTCTCCGGCGATAGCGTCGAAACGGCAGATTTCATAACAAGAACGGCACTTGATGCATTTCGATTGATCGAGATTGTGCGGCTCGGACCTCGGGCCGCTGATGGCGCCGGTCGGGCAAACCTTCACGCAGCGCTGGCAGCCCGTGCATTTGCCGGGAATGACCCGGTAGATGACGAGGTTCTTGCAGGTCACGGCCGGGCAGCGCTTGTCCTTCACATGAGAAATGAATTCGGGCCGGAAATATTTGAGGGTTGATAGGGCCGGATTGGGCGCTGTTGCGCCCAATTGGCACAGCGACCCGTTTTTAACGATATAAGCAAGCTTCTCCAGCTTGTCCAGGTCGGAAAGCTCTGCCTTGCCGTCGCATATTTTTTCCAGAATCTCCACCATGTGCCGGGTTCCGATGCGGCACGGGACGCACTTGCCGCACGACTCCTTCTGGGTGAACGACATAAAATATTTGGCCATATCGACAATGCAGGTATCGGAATCGACGACGATGAGGCCTCCGGAACCCATGATCGCGCCCGCTTCGGCCAGATGTTCGTAATCGATGGGCAAGTCCAAAAATTCCGCGGATAGACATCCTCCGGAAGGCCCGCCGCTCTGAACGGCTTTAAACGGCTTCTGGGTTCCGCCGCCGATGTCAAAAATCACTTCCCGGAGCTTGATGCCGAGCGGGACCTCGATCAGCCCCGTCCGCCTGACCTTGCCCACCAAAGAGAATGTCTTGGTGCCTTTGCTCGTCTCCGTCCCGAAGCCGGCATACCATTCGGCTCCGTTGCGGAGGATGTTGGGAAGCGTCCCTAGCGTTTCAACATTGTTGATGATCGTAGGTTTTCCGTGGAGGCCGGCGACGGCAGGGAAGGGGGGACGCGTCCGGGCCATGCCGCGTTTCCCTTCGATGGAGGCGATCAGCGCCGTCTCTTCTCCGCAGACAAAAGCGCCGGCGCCTTCCTTGATTTTTATATCGAAGCTGAATTCGGATCCAAGAATGGAATTGCCGAGAAGGCCCAGATCGCGCATCTGTGCGATCGCTTTTTTCAAGCGCTTAATCGCCAGGGGATACTCGGCGCGGATGTAAACATATCCCTGAGAAGCGCCGATCGTGTAGGCGGCGATGAGCATCCCTTCCAAAACGGCATGGGGATCGCCTTCGATCAGGGATCGGTTCATGAACGCACCCGGGTCGCCCTCATCCGCGTTGCAGATGAGGTAGCGCTGGTCGCTTTCCGTTTTCCGGCATATCTCCCATTTTCGCCACGTCGGAAAGCCCGCGCCTCCCCGTCCTCGAATGCCGGAGCGCTTGATAATATCGAGGACGTCCAGCCAGGTCATGGATAGACATTTTTCAAAGCCTTTATAGCCGTCCCGGGCAAGGTAGTGGTCGATATCGTCGGGATCGATCATGCCGCAGTTGCGAAGCACGATCCGGACTTGCGGCTTGAGCATGGGCATATCAAAAAAGCGGGGAATTCCATCGAGATCGCCGTTGCCGAAATGCCCGGCCAGGTGGTTCGTCGGAATTTCCCCTTTTTCGAAAAATGATTCGAGGATGAGCATCGCATCCTTGGGCGTGACATTCGCATAGCTGATGCGCGGTTTTCCGGGCATCTGAACATCCATCAAGGGCTCTAGGTAGCAAGGCCCGATGCATCCCACTTGAACGATCCGGGCCTGGAAGCCTTTATTTTTCAGGTACCTTTCAACGGCATCCTGGGTGTCTGCCGCGCCGGCCGCCAAGCCGCAGGATGCGGCACCGATATAAATAAACGGCAGGGGGCTTTTCTGGAGCTCTTCCCACTTGGCGAGCGCCTCGACGCGGCGGCGATCAATCGTGTTTTTGCTCATCCAGAAGCCTCTGTATTTTAAGGACAGACATTTGACTGTAGATTTTCTCGTCCCAGGCAACAACGGGAGCCAGGGCGCAGCATCCCAAACAGGCCACACGCTCGAGGTCATATTTCCCATCGGCCGTTGTTTCTCCGGTTCCGATGCCGAGACGCTGTTTGGCTATGGCCAGGATCTGTTCACCGCCTCTCACATGGCAGGCGGTTCCGAGACAGATCTTGATATGGTGCTCGCCCGGCGGGTGAAATCGGAATTGGGCATAAAACGTGGCGACGCCATAGATCTCATTCTCGGACACTTTGATCCATCGGGAGATGTTTCGGATGGCGTCCGGATGCAGGTAGCCGTAGAGCTCTTGGGCTTTTTGGAGGATCGGGATCAAGTCGCCCCGTTCGCCCTTGAATTCCTGTCTGATTGCAGAAAATCCGCCGTCGGCCATGGGATCACTTCCCTCACCAAAATCAATTCTTCATAAAGAATAATAACTGCCGGCGGTTTCCCGCTTTTTATAAAAATAAAATCAAAGAATGATGAAGGCCGATTTTCACCGGACGCCGCTCTCGTAGAGTTTCATGGCCAGAGTCCAGGTGTCGCCCTCAAACCCCAGCAATCGGATTCCGGCTTTGCTGGCAAGCGCAACCACATCTTCGGCCGGCGTCTTGCCCCGGGAAAACACGACGGCGGCGACATCGACCAGGTTGGCCGCGGCGATGAGGTTCTTGTGCGTCTGCAGGGTTATCAACAGATTTCCCTCTTTAATGCCGATGATATCGCTGACCATATCGGAGATATAGACGCCCTTGATTTCCTTGTCCGGAGCCTCATTGAAAGGCTTGAGGCCCGTCTTTTCTACAAGTTCGGAAACTTTCATTTTTTACCTTTCCTTTTTCGAGTCCTTAATACATTTCCGTCAAGCCGACATCCGCGAGCACGATTCCTTGGCAGGTATCGACGGACTTGCGCCGGGAGCAGGGGACAACCAGAATCTTTTTAGCGGGATCCTCGATCCCGGAGTTAAAATATTCGTTCAGGGCGCGGATGCCCTCTTTCGTGATGCACTTGCCGGTGGCATGAGACGTGTTGGCGCAAAGGGCCACATAGACCCATGTCTTTCGATCTTTTTCCTGTGAGCCGGCCTGGTAAACGCCGCACTCGGGATTGCATCTCATGCACAACATGGTGGCCATGACTTCTTTCAAGGGGACTTCTTTCGAGCATTTCTCGCAGCGGAGGTCGAATTTCGAGGCCTGATAGTCTGCCAGATGGCTCCAGAAATGCTCTCCCTCTTGATAGTCATCGATGGGCGGGACCGGCTCGTCGGAAAAAAATGAGATCCTGTTTCGGCAGTGGAAGCAGCCTTCAATGACCAGGTATCCGCTGCGGATGTTGGTCATGGCCCATTTGTGATGACAAGCCGCTTTGGTCTTGGTTGCAGTCATGGCAATTTAAGGATTCATTATATACCAAAAAAAATCGTCGATGGCAATCCTTAAGAATTTCTTCGTGCCATGGCCGCCGTCAACAGGCATCCGGGGTCAAACCTACTCATTACGCACGTTCCCCTGGAGAATTATGCGTAACGAGTAGGTTTGACCCCAAAATTGGATCCCGAAATTGACACGCATATTCTATTCTGTTATATTATCGCGTTTTAGAAAGGATATTCGGCTAATTAAGGAAATCGCTTTGACAAAGGCTTGAACGATGAACATCTTCAGAATACTTAGGGTTTCGATGCGAGCATTAGGCCGGAACAAGATGCGAACATTTCTGACGGCCTTGGGGATCATCATCGGCGTCGGCTCGGTGATCGCCATGGTCAGTATCGGAACGGGAGCCAAGATCGGCATCCAGGAACGATTCGACAGCATGGGGACCAATCTGCTTGTTGTCCGTCCCGGAAGCATGAATCTCAGAGGAGTCCGAACCGGTTTTGGCTTCAGAAATACCCTGAAATTCGAGGATGTCGCCGCCATCGAGAAGTATTGTCCTTCTGTCCAAGCCACCTCTCCAAATATCAACACGAACTCCCAGATCGTTTACGGGAACAAGAATTGGAGGACTCAGATCCACGGCGTCGGTGAACAATATCCCATGATCCGGAGATGGGAAATAGAGCGAGGGTCATTCTTCGATGAAGAGATGCTTCAATCCGGCGCCAAGGTCTGTGTTCTGGGCGTCGAGGTCCAGAGAAACCTCTTTGATGAGGGCGAAGACCCCATTGGAAAGATTATCCGCATCAGACGGGTTCCGTTCACGGTCATCGGAATCTTAAAATCCAAGGGTGAGACCGGCGGGTTCGGCAGCCGGGATGATCTGGTCTGCGTCCCTTACATCACGGCCTCCAAGCGACTGGTTCGATATACGTATATCCAATCGATCGATGTTTCGGCCGTCTCAGCCAGTCGGATGGCGAATGCCCAGCAGGAAATCGAGGTTCTCCTCCGCGACCGGCACAACATCCTGCCGGGCGCCGGCGACGATTTCAATGTCCGCAACCTGGCAGAGATCGCGGAAAGCATGGAAAGCGCTATGGGCGTCCTGCAGCTCCTTCTGGGAAGCATCGCCGCGATTTCGCTTCTCGTCGGCGGGATCGGGATCATGAATATCATGTTAGTTTCCGTGTCGGAGCGGATCCGGGAGATCGGAATCCGGATGTCGATCGGCGCCAGGGAAGTCGATATCCTTGTTCAATTCCTGGCCGAAGCACTGGTCCTGAGTCTCATAGGCGGTTTTATGGGAGTCGGATTAGGAATAGGCATGTCCAAGCTGTTGAAGTACATTCCGATCTTTGCCCGAATCCACACGGTCGTGTCTTACGCTTCTATTCTTATGTCTTTCCTTTTCGCCGTTTCCATCGGGATATTTTTTGGCTTTTACCCGGCCCGCAGGGCATCCAAGCTCGACCCGATCGAAGCCCTGCGTTACGAGTAAAGAAAATCCGGGGTCAAAGCTACTCATTACGCAAGATTCTCCAGGGACGAGTGCGTAACGAGTAGCTTTGACCCCACCCCCTAATAAATCCAGTCCTTCTTTTTATCCGGTGAATTCTGCAGGACGTGCTCGGCCATGGTCCGTGGCAGCTCATCGCCCTTGAACGGGCTCCAGCCGTGCCCGCCGCGGTCTCCGTACTTAAACTCACCGCCGTAGGCCGGGTTCGTCGCGCTTTCCAAAAATTCCTGGAGCAAGTAGCAGGCCTCGTTGAGGTAGAAGTTGTCCATCCGGCCGCAATAGACATGGATTTTGCCCACGAGCTTCGGCCCGATCGCCGGCCAGTTCTTCTCGAGATAGCGGCGGACGTCGTAACGCTCGCCCGCCCAGGAGACGACCTCCTTATCGATTTTTCCCGTAAGCGGATCCCAGAGCGGCTTCGGGTAGCCGTCCTCGGCGACGGGCGCGAAGACCGCGTTCCAAATGGCCCACTGCCCTCCCGAGCGGAACCGGTCCCCGATCGCCTCTTCGTAAAGATTCTCCTGCTCCTGGGTATAGATGAGGTTGCCGCTCGTATCCCGCTCGCCCCCGCGCGGCACGCGAATCCACTCGTAATCCATATAGTAGGCATTCTTATCGTTATAGAGGTTGACGATCTGGTATTTTCGGAAATCGACCGGATCTGGACAGAATGTCCAGGTGCCTCCGAAGAAGTCAGGATAAAATACCTGCATGGCTATGGAGATCCAGCCGCCGGTCGAACCTCCCGACAGCACTCGCGCCCAGGGCTGGCCGATGGCCCGGAAGGTCTTCTCGATCTGCGGGATTAGCTCTGTGATGATGGCGTCGCCGTAGGGCCCGTTGTTTTCCGAGTTCACGCCATAGGAGTCGTCGTAATAGGGGCAAGAGTGGTCGATTGTCACCTGGATGAAACGGGGCATGTTATCCTGGTTCCGGATCTTGTTGGCGGCGTTGTTCGGGTCTTCGCTGAAGCGGCCGACATTTCCGCGCGGGAAATGCCCTTGGATATAGTGAACGGGGTAACGGACATCCGGATGTTCGTCATATCCCTTGGGCAGCAGGACGTTCGCGCCGATAGACATCGGCCTTCCCCAGAACGCTGTCAGAAGCTTGCTCTGAATCTTGATATGTTTAAGGTGTTGCGTATCCTGATAAGGGAGGATGGGGGGGACGATATGATTTAGCATGATTGGGGCGGGCTCATCCGCGCCTGCCGCGGCGATTTTTACCTTGATCGGGTCGCTGAAGATATTCCCGGGCGAGCGGCGCCAGTTCTGGCCTTCTCCCTGGTCCATATGAAGCTTGATGACCTTACCATCTGAGCGCTTGAATGTGGTGTAAACGTTCAGCCAAGCCTGGACAAAATACTCTCCTTCGGGAATGTCGCGGAGGTTCCGCACGGGATACCCGAAGGCTGTCTCGTCGATATAAGCCCGAGCGCCGGGCTTCATCTCTTCGACATTCTTGCCGAAGACAGGCGTCCCGTTCATGCCCGGATTGAATTTTTCGGTCCGCGAAAGCAGAAGCAGGATGCGCCCGGATGCCGGTTCAGTCCGGACCGCCGGGTCGATGGAAACGGCGAAGCGGATCGGTCCGGCGGCTGGGCTTAAACGGACGGCGAATACCGCGGTGACGATCAGCGCCGAAAAGAGAACCAGAATCGATATCTTGGTCTTGGATGTTTTTTTCATAAACGCCATGGGTTGTCCTCCGATCTTAAGTCAGAGATATATCAGACATCGGGAATGATGTCAAAGACGTCATTCTTTGTCTCGGAATTGATGGATATATAACTGGAGCTGGAGCCGCCGCGATGCCCGGCTAACGGATAAACTCTTTGATTCTTGAGTCTTGTCTGACCTTCTCGAATTCTTTTTCCGTGGCGATCCTCTGCCAGTCGCGAAATCCGGCGTTCTTGGCCTTGGTCAAATATTCCACAACCTTGTCAAGGTTTCCCCGCGCAGCATATGCCCCGGCATAGGCAAAGTAGACCTGGGGAGTCTCACTCGCAGGAATAGCGAGAACAGAGACGAAACTCTTATGTTTCTCCAAATAATCCGGGTCGAGGCCTATGCCTCTCGAAAGATAAGTCGTGCCCTCTTCCGCCTGGCCCTGGCTGATCAGCAGGTATCCGAGGCTATAGTTGGCCGAGAGAGAATTGGGCTCCAGAGACAGGGCTTTCTTGAACATTTTGATGGCTTGATCAAAATCTTTTTGAATGAAAGAAACGCTTCCGAGATTGTTCCAAGCTTCAGCGTAGGAAGGATTCAAGGACGTTGCTGTCTTAAACATCTTCTCGGCCGCCCGATAATTCTTCTGCTGGAAATAGGCGATGCCTGAAAGATTATTGGCTCTGGCCGATTTGGGATTGATGGCCGTGGCCTTTTGGAATTCCCCGAGAGCCTTTTCAAACTCGCCGCGATTAAGGTGCTGAATTCCCTTTTCCATGCGCGCATTGAAATCATTCTCCCCGGCTTTGACTTCCGTCGGGGGGTGCGGCCCATAGGTCGCGCAAGAAGAAACTAAGATCAGAAGAAGGATAAGAGTGAGAATGTTCTTCACTTTCATTTGTCTAATCCTTTTTATCATTCTATTATAGAAGTAATTCCGGGATCTGTCAATTTCCAGCGAAACGCGTCAAACCATTGTCTCCAGCCTGATATTCGGTCCGGAAGGCCCAAAACCCGCCGAAAAACAGTGGATTTCCCCCCTTTACGATAAAGGGGGCTCCAAAAAAGGTTGATGTCACCTTATTATTTTTCCGAAACGCCTTTAGAACTCTTACCTAGTGATATTAAACACCCCTACCCCCCTTGATAATCAAGGGGGGCGCTAAAAGAAAATATTTTTCCAAAGACGCTTTTAAGAATTTATATTATACATATCCCCCTGCCCCCTTTAAGAATTAAAAGGGGCCCCAAAACATGTAGGCGCAATAAACTGGGTTCAAAGCTACTCCTTACGCATCCTGGCCTGGAGAATTCTGCGTAATGAATAGGTTTGACCCCGGCCAGTCGCCCAATCTTCTCGAAATCAAATTCTACTGCCAATAAGAGAAGACGAGGATTGACTGAGATGGCGAGAGGAAAAATTCAAGGGAGCCGCTAGCCGATGCTCTAATAGCTTTTTGATCTGGCGTCAACCGCTATCATGAAAACGATTTTTCGCCTATCGTCGATCTCATAAAAGAAACGATATTTTCCAATTCGGTAGCGCCATGCATCGGGTTTATATCCTTTGAGCTTCTTGATATTCTTGCCAAAATAGGGCTGCTTTCTGAGCTGCGGGTAAACATAGCCGTGGAGTTTTGCGATAATTTTTTTCGATCTTTCTCCCACTCTCGTTTTCAAGTCTTCCTGAAATTGGGCGGTCTCGAAGATCCGAAATTTAACCAACAAATTTTCCCCGCTTTTTTTTTGCCTGCCGGCTACCCGTTTTAAGGCGTCGCAAAAGATCTTTATTGGCAAGTATCTCTTCCATCTCAAAAGCATCTGCGAATAGCGCCTCTTCGAGTTGCTTCAGGGCTAGCGTCTCGATCGTATTGGCCAGATTCCGATTCTCCGCCTTGGCGTAGGCCGCAAAGGCGTCGTAATCCTCGTTCGATAGCCGCAGAGTGATGGTTTTGGGCATTGCACACAATCCTTTAATTTCGTTCGTATTCATTCTAATTCATTCTAATTAAATATGCAACACCCGTGCATCAGTTTATACTTCCGATTTGAACTAACTGTGTATAGGACGGCTGAAATAAAGAATATTCTCAGGAATGTTTGAAATTATTATTGGAAATCGGAGTCGAGCCTCTAAGGGTTCTGCCCCGTTCGTAGTCGTTTCAATCGGCGATTTTGATTCGGGCCAAGAATTGCGTGCCTTCGGCATCCTTCTTTTCGAGGGTGGTGAAGACGAATTTTTTATAAAAACACATGGAATAAGGATTGACGGCCTTATACTCGGCCTGGTTGACTTTTGTGGTCGCCAAAAGGTCCCCGTCTTTGGAATAAACCTGGAAAGCGACTTCGCGCGTTTTTTTGGCTAAGCTGTTTAGATAGAGGAGGATGTGGCTTTCTGAATCGACCGTCAAGCCGAGATAATACTGGTGGTATTCAGAAAGCCGTATTCTGTCCTTGTTCGCAACGATAACCTTCTCATAACCCTCCCGATCGGTCTTGCTCATCGATTCCGGCTGCATGAGGTAAATTAAATGGTCCCGGGAAATTTTTTGCCGCTCGATTCCGACGTTGAAAGAGGATAATTTTTCGCCCGAAAAGGAATATAAGGTAACCTCCGGGCTTTTAGAGTAGGCAGCCAGGAACTTGTCCTTGCCGATCCTGGCGATATGGACGGTTCCGTCGAACTGGTCCAATTTTATGAAAATAGGTGATTGCGGCTTCTCGTCCGTTAATGTCGCGACCTCTTTCTCCCCCGCGGTTTCCAGATCTTTAATAAGCACACGATACTGTTTGACCCAAAAAGTCGACTTTTGGTCCTGGGTTACCAGCACGACTTTATTGTCTTGCAGAGCAACCAGGCAGAAGATTTGGTAATCTGCTTTTACTGCGTTGACATATTTCCCGCCCAGGTCGAAGATGCTGATTCGCTGGTTCCCCGAATCGTTGACGACGACATATCTGGCGTCGAGTATATCCACGCCAAGAGGATTTTGGAGATCTCCCGGTCCCTGACCCTTCCGGCCAAACTCGGCGATTTTTTCTCCTTTATCATTGAATTTGTAAACTTTCCCGTCCTTGGACGCAGTCCTGAAAAAACTCCCGTCCGGGAGGAAAGTAAGGCTCTTATCCTGCTCCGCCCTGAAGAGCATGTCCCATTCCGTTTTCGTCCCGAAATTTGGGTCGGGAACGAGTTTGATTTCTCCCTTTTTATAAGCCGTCAGCAGGTCTGCGCACAGCCCGGAACAAAGGATTAAAAGGGCGCCTATAAAAACTAATATTTTTTTCATTCTTCCTCCCTTGCCTCTTTAATCACAGCGAGGCGGTTCATCGCGTCAAGCGTTTTTTCCGCAATTGGGGAGCCTGGGCCGGCTATTACCGGAATTTCCAATGGACGCCATATCTTCGCACGACGGGATTGCCGGCAGAGTCGGTTTCGATCGTGTAAAGCTTGTTCTTCTTCCACACGGATCCGTGGTCGAGATTCGCTCGAATCTGAACCTTGGCGAGATACTTGCCGTCGGAATCGAATATATCGAAATATCGGCCGTCTGCTGTCCCCTCGATGCGTTGGTAAGTTTTAACGAAGATTCTCTCTTCAGCATCTACGGAGATATCCATGAACGCAGGAAAATGATCCGGGAAGACCAGTTTCCCTCCCGGCCTGATCCAATCCGCATATTCGTCCTGGTGAAATTTTCGATCCTGTTCCGAAAATGGCAAGGGATCGTATTTTTTCCGAATGAAGTGGATTGGAGCGCCTTGAGGATCGAGAACCCGCAGTTTATAATCGTCGAATTTGCCCCAGACGATCTTTCCTTGCTGGGAGACAGCGCAGGCCAATCTGGGTTTTGCGACAGCCATTTCCGTTTTCTGTCGGTTCTTGTCTTGGCCCTCCCTGGCGATGACGAGAGGTTGATCTTTCGTCAGGAAGTATTTCTTCAATTCCCGCCCGTCGATCGGAGGGGGAGCGAGGCTGACCGAACCGACGATGTTTCCCTGGAGGTCGATGCGGAGGGGAACAAAGGACTCTCGGGTTCGGCTTTGCCGAAGATATTTTCCGCCCAGGGAAAACGTGATTAAATTTTGTCTGAGATAATCGAAGACGAAGAGTTCGCTCGAAGGCTCGACCTGGACGAATACAGGCATTTCCATCTCCCCGGGTCCCTGTCCTTTTCGGCCGATCGTTCTCAAAAAAACGCCCCGGTCATCGAAAACCCGAACTTGGGCGGAGGCATAATCGAGGACAACGAGGTTTCCGTCATTATCGACGTCGAGGCCGCTGATGTCAGAAAAAAGATAAGCCTCCTCGCCCTCGGCTTTGCCCAGAGAAAGCTCTTGTTCGAGATGAAAAATACTGGCCGGATAGAGAGGCGACTTCGGATTTTTTATGACCTTGACGCCATTTTCTGTTTCAACCTTGCCTTTCCAAGCGGGCTTTTGATTTTCTCTTGCCCCAGCAAATATGAAGGAAAAAAGAAAGAAGCTAACCAATAAAAACTTGATAGAAAATGCCAGTAAACCCCAGGCTTTAGCCTGGGGATGAATGGCACCCGGAACGAAGCCGGCTCCGGCCGGCGAAGTGGAGGAAAATCCGGCATAATCTGGCTATGGCCGGATACGCCAAAGGGCCGCATACAAAGCATAGACTTCAGTATCATCTGGTATGGATACGAAAATATCGAAGACGCGTCCTGCAAGGCAAAATAGCCATCCGGCTCAAAAGGCTCATGTACGAGGCGTGTAAAATGAACGGGTGGTGGATCAGCGAGATGAGCATTCAAGATGATCATGTTCATATTGTGGTGCAGATACCACCGCAGATGAGTGTGGCCGAGGTGGTCCGGATATTCAAGGGCGGCACGAGTCGAGTCCTGAGGAAGGAATATCCGGAGATGGAGGAATTTTTATGGGGCGAGAGCTTTTGGGCGGATGGGTATTTTGGCGAGACCGTAGGGAAGGTAGACGAAGAAGTGGTGAAGAAGTACATCCGTCAACAACGAAGCAACTCATAGCCGGATTATGCCACAAGGCTGAAACCCCGGGCTTTAGCCCGGGGAGTTTTCATGCGTGCCCGGCATGGGCATCGGCTAAGGGGTTTAAGTCCCCTGCAGGTCCACATGGCGGAAACTGCTCGCCGAACGCAAGGGCGTCCATCGCGAGGTGGGGTCTGAAGGAAGCCGTAGGCAAAGCCACGATCCGAGGAATACGAACCGCATAGGAGGCCGAAGAGAGACGATGAGTTCGCATGACAGGACGAAATCGGTAGCCATGACGACGCTCTTCGGTAAATGCGGCGGATGTGGGGCGGAGGCCGATGTTCTTACCCGGGGAGATCTGCCGGCCCGTCCGAAAAGGTCTACGGGCTCCGCAAGGAGCCCGGAAGGGGCGGCAGAAGTCAGCCGAGGCCATAGTAGGACCGCGGACCGGTCTGAAGGGCCGAACGAATCGAGAAGGGGCCGGCCCGCCGGCTTCGTCGTCGTGGAGACGCAGCAATTCCACCTATGGGACCGACTCCCCGGCTCAGAGAGTCCGGAGGCCACGGTGCGCCAAGCGACGGCGGCAGAGACGGAACCCGCGCCCGCCGTAACGATCGTGATGGAGGAGGTGGTCCGGAAAGAAAACCTCGAACAGGCAATGAAGCAAGTCGTCGCCAACAAAGGCGGACCCGGAGTTGACGGAATGCGCGTCAACGAACTCAAGCGATACTTGAAGACCCACTGGCCGGACCTCAAGGCTCAACTCCTTGATGGCCGGTACAAACCCCAACCGATCAAGGCCGTGGACATCCCTAAACCCGGGGGAGGGACGCGGCGGCTCGGGATCCCGACCGTCTTGGACCGGTTCATCCAACAGGCGATCCTGCAAGTGATGGTCCCAGTCTATGACCCGACGTTTTCCCCCTTTAGTTACGGCTTCCGGCCCGGTCGAAATGCCCACCAGGCAATCCGACAAGCCCAAGCCTATATCCAAGAGGGCTACAACTGGGTCGTGGACATCGACTTGGAGAAGTTCTTCGACCGAGTCAACCATGATATCCTTATGGGACGAATCGCCCGGCGGGTGACGGACAAGCGCATTCTGCGTTTGCTCCGGTTGTACCTGCAGGCGGGGGTCATGCTGAACGGAGCGGTTCAGGAGCGATATGAAGGGACGCCGCAAGGCGGCCCCCCGTCGCCCTTGCTCAGCAACATCCTCCTGGACGAGCTGGACAAGGAACTGGAAAGCCGAGGGCACAAGTTCTGCCGGTACGCCGACGACGCGAACATCTATGTCCAGTCGGAACGGGCGGGACAGAGAGTGATGGACTCGATAGAACAGTTCCTGGCCAAACGCCTGAAACTCAAGGTCAACCGGGACAAGAGCGCCGTGGCCAAACCTCAGGGGAGAGCCTTCCCGGGCTTCAGCTTCACGGGAGGGGAGTTCCGGAGAATCCGACTCGCCCCAAAATCCGTGAAGAACTTCAAGCGCCGGGTTAAGCAGATTACCGGCCGCTCGCGCGGCATTACCCTGGAACGCATGATCCAGGAACTGAGCGGTTACCTGCGGGGATGGTTGGGCTATTACGGTATCGCGGAGACGCCGACGGTGATTTCGGATCTGGATTGCTGGATCCGGCGGCGGCTGCGCTCTGTTGTGGCCAAACAATGGAGTCAAAGCTGCCAAGCCCGCTTCCGGGGCCTGCGTGAACTGGGAGTGGACATCAAGAACGCTGCTTCCATAGCGGTCACAAGACGCGGCCCTTGGGCTATGTCGAACATGAAAGCCTTCAAGTTGGCTATGCCGATTCGATTCTTCGCTGAACGAGGACTCATGAGCCTCTCCGGATACGACGGTTGAATGGTCACGTCGATACGAACCGCCGGATACGGACCCGTATGTCCGGTGGTGTGGGAGGGCGGCGGCCGCGAGGCCGCCCCCTATCCCGATTGGAAATTTTGACAAGCCTTATTCTGAAGCCTACGGTGCTCAACAGAAAACGCCAAAGAAATATTGAATCTAGCCTTATTTCTCCAGAATGTTCATCAGCCCGGCCTTCTCGAACGCCCGAAAATAGATTTCGAGCGCTTCGATCGCGATCGGCGCGTATTCCGCCGCGACTGCATCGCGGATATCTAAAATCGAGCGTTTTCCGTCGGCATAGTAGGCCGGTGCATCCGGGAGACCGAACAGCCTCAGCTCGCTTTCCCCTTGGGCCCGCAGACGTTGGCTGGCTTCATCCAGAGCCGCTTCGATTTTCGGTATCTGGACCATCGGATCCTTATCCAGCGTCCGGGAGACATAGCTTAGGTTAAACAGTTCCTTTCCTTTGTTCCGGGCGGGAATTAGCCGCGCCGCCCGCTTCTCCGCCTCAGTCAGAGATCGTGGCGCTCTGGCCGCTTTCATCTCGACGGCTCTCAGCAAAGCGACTTCATCAACTTTTTTCCGCGACGCGGCCTCATCGCTATTAAGTAGAGACATCGTCCGTTCAATGTCGCTTCGAGCTTTGGCTGTCCGGGCAAACACGGCCGCAGAACCGATGGCTACGCGCTCCCGGCGGTAGACATGCGCCATCAGATTATCGGCCAGGTGACTGGCTTCGTTAAGACTGTCTCTCGTGGCGCTCAGCAGCGATTTGATCGCAGAGAATTCGCTGGCAGCAATCCGCCTCCTCCCGTAGACGAGAGACAGCCGAGCGAAGTCCTGCGCTTGTTCGTTGTCGGCAAAGGCGAGTGTTGTGATGGCGGCCAGCCCAATGACTGCGGCCCGGTGGAGCTGTGTCGGGTCAACCTTGTCTGGCGAATCCTCGCTCGAATGATAAAAATTGTCCGGCCAGGAGCCCAAGCTTGTCGCTCCAATCTTTAAGTTATTGAAAAGCTCGTGATCGGTGCCTGTGGTATATGGGATCATCGGACACGCCATGCGGTTGCGCGAGCCCCTAATGGACCCGACGTATAAATCCATCTGGGGCGGATACCGCTCGCTGTTGTGACTGTTTCCAAAATCTACGATCGACTCCATGATGGCGTTTAGAAATGAAGGGTTGGAATCGGACGTGTAGCACAAGGCCGTCACAGAATTCGTCTTCAAAACGTCCTCGCCGACCATGTCGAAATTGAGGTTGGCGAGCCGTTTGACGGGGTCATTGAGATGTGCCGAAAACCAGGCATATGTGCCGTTGTATTCCGGGACCCACATGAACCGGATCGTTCTCAGCGGCTGCGGGAGCTCTCCACTTTTGATCATCTGGCGCATTGTCCGGGCCATCTCAAGAATCGTGGCACTACCGGAAGCGTTGTCGTTTGCGCCCGGCTTATAGTGATCGAGATGGGCCGTGACGACTATCTCCTCGTTGGGGTAGGTTGAGCCTGGAATAAAGCCGCTGACGACCTCGAGATTGCCGGGCACGAGCTCAGCATCGACGATTGCGTGGACGCGCACAGCTTTCCCCTGGCGCATGATGGTGCGGAGTTCTTGAGCGCGGCGGGCGGAAAGGGCAAAGGCAAAGTGACCCGAACCGGCGGCCTCTTTCCCGGGGACCCGCGGCCATCCTACCTGATCGGGGAAATCGCCCGGCCGGCGGTTCAGCTGGTCAAAATCGGGCGCTGACCAGGCCGAGACGATGCCGGCAGCACCCTCCTTGGCAACTGCGCGCCGATAGACAACCAGAGGATCGCCGGAGGTGAGGACTATTTTGCCCTTGACACCGACAGTGTAGTCAGTGTCAGCGGTCCCCGCGCCGATGTCCACGAGTTCAGCCTCGACATCCGCACTCGCGCTGAATCCGGCCAGAGACATCGGCAGTTCGGCATAAGATGTCAGCTTCATCGGGAATGGTGATACGAGCCACAGTTCGCCTTTCTTAACCTTCCATTGAGGAGGCATGGGTTTGCCGAAATACTCTATCTTCCCGTCGGAGGGAAAGCGCTCGATGGTGACCCGCTCGAGACCGAACTCCTTGGCCTTTTGACTGACCCATTCGGCGGCGCGCGTATAACCTTCCGTTATCTGAGAGCGGTCCCAGAGCGCGAGCTGCGATACATAATCATACGCCCGATCGCCGGAGCTGGTTTGAATGAGCCGTATGACAATACCGTCCTTCAGCAGAAGGCCGGTTTGAGGACTGAGCGCGCCGAGTGGCGAGGAGGGCTGCTGTTGCGCTTCTCCGTACCAGGACGCGAGGAAAACGAAGAGGCCGCACAACAAAATCTTTGCTAAACTGGGAACCCGACTAACCTTCGGATTTGAAATTTTCATGATAGACTCCCTAAAAAAGACGCTTTTTCTTCGTCGAAATTCCCCTTCTCTGTAATGAAAGATATCGATCTAAAAGAATCCCGCCCGCTTCAGCGCTTCCTGGGAGATCCTGCTAGAAGGGCCGTCGCCCCTGGCTACGCATACGGCAACTTTATTCTCCGTGGCGCGGACGATCTCTGCAATGTCCTTGTGGCTGAATCCAGGACAGAGCAGGATGGACTCGATCTTTTTCTCTCTGAATAAGCGTGTACTGACTTCCAAGGCTTCAGCCTGGCTTTTGACAATAACCACGTCCAGCTGATATTTGCCGGTGTCGATGAAGCAGCGATGTTTCTCTTTGTCCGCGTCTGGAGCATGGGCGAGAAAGAGTGCTTTAAAGGCCATGATTTTATCCTCCTATCTGAAGGGGAGCGTCCTATATGCTACCGGCTCCACCTTCCGTTCGGTGTTTTAACCGGGCCGGGATGAAAAAACTTTTCCGGCACCATCACGCCGTCTTTCTTGAACACCATTCCGTTCTTCATCACAAAGCGCACGTTGCGCAACGCGTCGATGTCGCTAAGGGGATTGCCTGGAACCGCAATGATGTCGGCGAAAAATCCCGGCTTGATCGGACCGCGCTGGCTGATGATGTCCGCGGCCTTGTAGCCGTTGATCGTCATCGCGCGCAGAATGTCAGCCTGAGGGATGCCGGCGGCCTTCCAGGTTTCGAGAAAGTTGATGGTCAGATCTCCGCGACTCAGCCACTCGCCAGTCTTCGGATCTTTCATCCGTTCGTTCCAGTAATCGAAATCGGTTGAAAAGGTGAGGAGCACCTTTTTTTCCCAGGCATCACGCAAATTTGCGACCGTCCGTTTGAAAGCGGCCTCACTGCCCCGATAGGGCGTGAACGGGGTGTCGGTGCCAGTCAGGAAGATTCCCTTCTCGGCCATCTGGCGGTGATGTTCAGGCGTGAGCGCGTTGTTGTGGGCAATGATGTAAACCCCGGCGTCGATCGCCCGTTGCGCGCCGTCGGCAGTCTGGACATGCCCTTCGACCTTGCATCCGCCCTTCGCGGCCTCTCTAATGGCCAGCTTGATGTCTTCAACAGAATAGCCCCAGGGCTTGCAGTCGATGCACAATTTTATCGTCCGGGCGCCGAACAACATATTCTCCCGGACTGCACGCACGATCTCATCCGGGCTGTTGGCGTCGATATATTCAGGGAACATGATGTTGTGGTACTTGTACATTTCCGGCGTCGGCCAGAACTGGCCTCCCGTGCTGCCGATCATCGGCCCCGACGGGATCACGGTAGGTCCCGGCAGCCAACCCTGTTCAATGGCCTGCCGGAGCGCTGCATCCGCGTAGAGCGCATTGTTTCCCACGTCCCGGACGACGGTGAAGCCCGAGTTGAGCAGTTGCATGCCGTTGGATGCAGCCTGTATGGCGCGCAGCGGCGTCGAGTCCGTGATGTAGGTGAGATAATAATAATTGTTCTCAGGCTGTTCCTTATAGGTCAGCGCCATGTGCGTGTGCGCGTCAACGAGACCGGGCAGGACTGTCAGCTGAGACAAATCGATAACCGTCGCACCTGAAGGAATGGCAAGATTCGGACCCACACCAGTGATCTTTTCGCCCTCGATAAGGATCACCTGATTGGCGGCTACCGTCCCCGTTTCCGGATCGATCAGCCGGCCTGCTTTGATTGCCGTGACCGGCGATTTCTGCTGCGCGACCGACAGGCCGGCAATCAACAGGGCCAAGAGAGAGCAGAACACCGCAATACGCGTCTTCATGATGACCTCCTCAAAGACAAGTGTTAATTTCCCATGGAATAATACTCTCATTATAAAAACTCCGTCAAGGTGACTTCTCCTTCCCAATTTACATTAGTCCCTCTATTAAGGTAATATTATGCTCCAGAGCGCGCCTGTAGCTCAGCGGATAGAGCGACGGACTCCGGATCCGTAGGTCGGAGGTTCGAATCCTCTCAGGCGCGCCAGTTTGTTCGATGGCTTGAATGAACAGCAAGAAACGATTATTCGTCTCTCTTTCCATTTTTCTCCTCGTATTCCTGATCGGGGTCGCCGGGTTTAAGGTTTTAGGCGGCAGAGAATGGTCCGTCCTCGACAGCGTTTATATGACGGCCATCACCATCGGCACGATCGGCTACGGTGAAGTGCATGACCTCTCGGTCCACCCAGCCGCGCGGACATTTGCCATATTTTTTATCATCATTTGCCTGGGTACGATCGCCTATGCGGTGTCTTCGATCACCGCTTTTGTTGTGGAAGGGGAGTTGAAGAATATTCTGGGGAGACGCAAAATGGAAAAAGAAATCGCTAAGCTTCAAAACCATTATATCGTTTGCGGCAGTGATGAAACGGCCCAGACGGTCATCCAGGAGATGCTCTTGACGCGGAAACCTTTCGTCGTCGTGGAAAGCTCGAAAGAAAAGCTCGAGAAGCTTGCCTCCTTAGGCCTGGTTCTCTCGATCCAGGGAGATCCATCCGAAGACAGCGTCCTCCTCAAAGCCGGGATCGAGCGGGCCAAGGGTGTATTGTGCTCGCTGCCGACGGACGAGGCCAACCTATTTGTGGCGATCACCGCCCGCAGCCTCAATCCGCAGATCCGGATTGTGGCCAAAGGCATCGACCTTCAGTCCCACAAGAAGATAGTTAAAGCAGGCGCCGACAGCGTGATTTCCCCGACCTATATCGGCGGCATGCGCATGGTTTCGGAGATGATTCGCCCCGCCGTCACGACGTTTCTGGATATGATGCTTCGCGAGAGAGAGCGCGTGCTGCGTTTTGATGAAGTCACTGTCCAGAAAGATTCGGCTCTTCTTGGCAAAACGATCGAAGAATCCAGGGCGGAAGAGCAAACAGGCGCGCTCCTTGTGGCGCTGAGAAGGGGAGGGGCGAAGGACTTTGATTTTAATCCGCCCAAAAAAACCCGTCTTCAGGAAAACGACGTGCTTGTCTTTATCGCCAGCCCGGAGATGATCCAGGAATTAGAGAAGCTGTCCGGCCGTTCTTAGACCCTAGCCGGAATTCTTTTCCGACGGTTTTTCCTCGATAAGCTCGACGGGTTGTTCTCCGCCGATGAGCTCCAGCCTGTCTGCAAACCGCTCCAGGCGTTTTTCCGAATCATCGAATTTGCTTTTAGCATTTGACAAATGCGTGCCGAGAATCTGGAAGTCGTTCGTGAATCGGTCGAGGTCGCCGCGCAGCCGAGCCAGGGCCTGAAAGATGGACAGCGCCGATTTCTCGATCTGCAATCCCTTGAGCCCAAGGATGATGACCTGCAGGTAGGCATAGAATGAATTAGGGGAGACGGGGATGACCCTCTTTTGAAGCGCATAGGAAAGAATGCTCTTTTCTTCGCCGAGAGATTCGTCCTTGAGGATGCTCTCGTAGTAGATATTTTCCGCCGGGATGTACATCAGAGCAAAGTCATACGTGCTTTCGTCCGGGAGGATATATTTTGTGGCGATCCCGTCCGTGTGTTTTTTGACATCGGCGGTGAATTTTTTCTTGAGGGCATCTTTTTCCTTGGGGTCATCTTCCTCGACGTACTTTTTAAAATTTTCCAGAGGGAATTTGGCATCAATGGGGACGAGGCTGTTCCCGATCTTGATGACCGCGTCCACTTTCTCGCCGCTCTTGAACTTGTACTGAAGTTCATAATGCGTCGGGGGAAGGATTTGGGCCAGGAGGTCGCCGAGGAATAGCTCTCCCAGGCCGCCCCGGAACTTAGGCGCGCGGAGCAGGTCCTCGAGGGAGGCGATATTTTTCGATTTTTCCAGCACCTCCCGCGTGACGACTTCCACTTTCCCCAGATGCGATTGAACATGGCCCAGGCTTTCCCCGATCTGGCCCGTGGTATCGAGGAGCTGCGATGTCATGCTTTGCAGCTGCTGGCCGATCGTCCCCGATGTCTTGAGGAACTGACTGTTGATGTTTTGCAGCTGTTGGTTAAGATTCATAGTGAGCTGGCCGAGCTGCTGCTGCATTAGTGTCAAAGCCTGGTTCTCTGTCTGGCCGCGGCGAACTTCCTCGATCTTGCCCCGGGTGCTTCTCAATGTCAGGATCAGAAAAATGAAGGCCACGGCCAAGACGGCCAGGAGGAGGATCAAAAAAAGCGTCAGGTTCATCGTCGGTGCCTTCTTGTCAGCCATTATAATAGAATGGGGACGGTGCCTGCAAGAAAATCCGGGGTCAAACCTCAACATTCGACAAAACTGACGCAATTCAAACTCTTAAAACGAAATATTGTAAAATCTAGAAGTTTAGTCCTAAGGAATCAAATTGCTTTTGTTGAATGTTGAGGTTTGACCCCATACTTTGAGTTTGACAAGAGGGGCTGAGTTATCTACACTATTGGCGATTTTCGATGGCCCGTTAGCTCAATCGGTAGAGCAGCGGACTCTTAATCCGCAGGTTGTAGGTTCGAGCCCTACACGGGTCAGTCCCCATTCTTCTCATTTTTTTGTCATGCGGGATCGGGGAATTCTTACGGGAGGCCACACATGAAAAGAAATTCCAGGATATTCGTTAGTATTTGGATTCTTTTCGTCCTTGCCCTGGGAACGGTGCTCTGGGGGCAAGAGCTATTTGATATCCGGGCTAACTACACGAAGTCTGAGTCCATGGTCCCCATGCGTGACGGAGTTCGGCTCTTTACCGTCGTCTATGCCCCGAAGGATAGCTCACGAAAATATCCTTTCCTGCTGCACCGGACTCCCTACGGATCCGGTCCTTACGGGCCCGACGAGTATCGACGGTCCCTCGGCCCATCCGCAGATTTTGCTAAAGAAGGATTCATCTTTGTTTATCAGGATGCGCGCGGGCAGTTCAAATCGGAAGGGGATTTCGTCGTGATGAGACCAATCAAACCGAACAAACGGAGCAAGGCCGATACAGATGAAAGCAGCGATGTCTATGACACAATCGAATGGCTCTTGAAAAATATCCCCAACCACAACGGGCGTGTTGGACAGTGGGGAATCTCCTACCCAGGGTCCCAAACGGTTTGGGGTATGGTCGAAACACATCCCGCGCTGAAGGCTTCTTCGCCCCAGGCGCCCGCGATCGATATGTTCATCGGAGACGATTTTCACCATAACGGAGCCTTTCGTTTGATGTATACCTTCGGCTGGCTCCTTGGCAGCGCTCGCGTTCGAAAAGGCCCGATAGACAGCCGAGCGCCGCTTTTTAATTACGGCACGCCCGATGGATACAGGTTCTTTCTCAAGCTGGGCAGCGTCGCGAACATCAATGAAAAATATCTTCAGAACGAGGTCCCAACCTGGAACGAATACATGGAACACCCCAACTACGACGAGTACTGGGATAAGCAGAACCCGGTCAAATATCTAAAGAACATTCGCCATGCGGTCTTGAACGTCGCGGGATGGTTCGATGCCGAAGATTTCTACGGACCGCTGGAGACCTACCGCAACATCGAAAAATACAGCCCCTCAAACAAGAGCACGATCGTCATCGGTCCGTGGCTCCATGGGGGTTGGGCGTCCATGCCCGGTGACAGCCTGGGTGATATTCGCTTCGGTTCCAAGACGGGCGAGTACTATAGGCAGAATGTCGAACTCCCTTTCTTCAAGTATTACCTGAAAGACCAGGGCGACCTGAAGCTGCCGGAGGCCCTCGTTTTCGAGACCGGTTCCAATGAGTGGAGGTCTTACGACCGCTGGCCGCCGGCCAAAACCGAGGTCAAGAACCTGTACTTGCAGGCGGATGGAAAACTCTCTTTTGCTCCTCCCGCAGACACTGCCGGACAGGGCTTCGATTCGTTTATCAGCGATCCGGCCAAACCCGTGCCGTTCAGCGCGGAGACCCGGCTTTCCCAGGGGCACTTGTGGATGGTCGAGGACCAGCGTTTTGCGTCGACACGGCCCGATGTCCTGGTTTATGAATCCGAGCCTCTTGCGGAAGAGGTGACAATTGCCGGGCCGATCATCGCCACATTATTTGTCTCCTCGACGGGCACGGATGCGGATTGGATCGTCAAGCTCATCGACGCGTTTCCTGGAAATGCTCCCGATAACACTCCGAATCCCAAAGGGGTGCGGATGGGAGATTTTCAGATGCTCCTGGCAGGGGAAGTCTTCCGCAGCAGGTATAGAAATAGCTTCTCAAACCCCGAACCGCTGGTCCCCGACCAACCCACCAAGATCGAGTTCAGCTTGAGGGACCGCTGCCATCGATTCCTCAAGGGTCATCGGATCATGATTCAAATCCAAAGCTCTTGGTTTCCCGTGATCGACCGCAACCCGCAGAAGTTCATCAACATCTACAGAGCCAAGGACACGGATTTCGAGAAAGCCACGCATAAAGTCTATCGCTCCGGACAATTGCCCTCACACCTTGAAGTGGGAATTTTGCGCTAAGAGATCAGCGATCTTTTATGCAATTCCCTCCGGTGCAAAGGATATGCGGGTGCTGTTGCCTAATCCTTGGTATGTTCTAAACGGAAGGAGAAAAACATATGTCGTTCAGAACAGCTTCTAGCAGACGCGCTTTTGGCTTGGTGTTAGGTCTGCTCCTCATCGCGGGCGTCGCGAGTGCCCATTGGTACGGGCGGAATGAATCTTCGGATTTCCATCGCTTTTCCATTTTGCTGGGCGGCGGTTATGGCTTCTCGGAAGGCCATCAGGGAATGCTCGATCTCAACACGGAACTGCAATTTGGCCTTACCTCGAGGATCCGTCTCGGCCTGGGAATTGGCTGTTTGAATGGCGAGGGAAGACATGGTTTTTACGGAGAGTGGAAAGACGGCAATGAGGGAATGATCGGTCGGCCCTTTCTCATCCTTTATGGCTGCCGGCCACATCCTCCTCAATCGAACGCCGGGCTTGGGCTTTGTTTTGCTTTTTAAGGCCGAGCCGAGACCAGAGGCGTCGCCAGAATCGGGGGGTTCTTTCCCCATCTTCGATCTCCAGTTTTTGAAACGATTTTCGGAGGGCGATTGGCTCGGGAACGTTCTGCCGGGGGTCTTGGTCCATGATTGTCAAAGCGCCCTTTCATCTTAGGAAAATCGGTTGAAAAAGACAACAGGAAAAGTGATTGAATTTTTCCCAGGTTTCTGTTAAAGTCGTAAGCCGATTCGATTTCAAAAACGAGGAGACAACGGGCGGTGGAGCTTTTCGGCAAGATTGACAGCAAATTTCGGTTTGTGATATTGGCCTCCAAAAGAGCTAAGCAGTTGCTCAAGGGCGCCAAACCCAAGGTCAGGTCCAAATCCAGAAATCCCATCCGCCTGGCCCAACAGGAGCTCCGGGAAGGGGCAGTGGATTATGAAATCCTCCAATCCAAGAAGGACGACGAGCTCCAGCCCGAAGAACAAGTCCTGGCTGTGGATGCCGGCGGGGAGGACTTTGACGACGCCGGAGATGGGGTCGTCGATGAGGAGGACGACGCCGGAGATGAAGCAGTGCATGAAGAAGATATCGATCATCTGGATGGCGACCTGCCCGGCGACGTCGACAAAGACGAAGAATAAACTCCCGACTTCTTTTACCCTTTTTTCCCGGCCTTTTTCAAGAGCTGGACGTAGTCCATTTTGATCCACCGCGACTTTGGAATCCGGAGCTGTCTGGCCAGCCGGGCGATCTCCTCCCGTTTCCCCTCGAACTCGAGGTACGACCCGATAGAGATCTCGTCCAGGCAGATTTTCAGCCGCCCCTTCTTGAAAACCGTCCGGTGTTTGGCGTACCGAAACACCGGTGTCAGACCCAGGGCCTTGAGAATTTTTTTGGTCTGCTTTGCATTTTTGACCTCGGTTTCAAACTCCTCCCGGACCTTGAATTTTCTCGATGGATGAGGGGTCCCCTTGAATGTCAGGAACGTTTTTTTCTGGACGGTCCGGAGCCGGATAGCCTGTTTGTTCCGGACGAGGCGGGGCGGGCGGAAGTCATAAAGGATGTTGTCCTCGTGCCTGCGCTCTTTGTCGAGTTGGGCGCCCAGGGCCAGGAGCTCGTCCCGGAAAGGCCGGAGGTCCTCGACCTTGACTTTGACTTCGATCTCCAGCACGTTACTTTTTTCTCTGCAGGACAAAATCGGCCAGCAGGGCTAGGGCGTCCCGGGAATCGGATTTGGGAAATTCGGACAGGATGTCCTTGGCCTTCTGAGAGTAGGCGGCGGCTTTCCCGTAGGCATAGTCGAGCGCGCCGTTGGTCATGACGATGCCAAGGACATTTTTGACAAAGTCTGTTTCTTCACTCCGGTGTTGAACGGCCCGGCTGAGTTCGGCGCGGTCGGCAGCGGACGACTGAGCCAGGGAATAAATCAGCGGAAGCGTGATCCGTCCTTCCTGCAAATCCAAGAGGACGGGTTTGCCGAGCGTGGCGGAATCCGCGGTATAGTCCAACAGGTCGTCGATGATCTGAAAAGACAATCCAAGATAGCGGCCGAATTCCCTTAGCTTGTCGGCACAGGCAGGCGAGGTGTTCCCCAAGACCCCTCCGATCTCGCAAGCGGCGGAAAAAAGGGAAGCGGTCTTTTTATCCAGGATGTCCAGATGCTGATGTTCAGCGATGTCCGTCTTTCCGCTCATGTAATATTCCAGGAGCTCTCCTTCGATCATTCGCGCCGTGGCATCCGCGATGATGTCGATGATCCTGTAATTTTTTCTCTCCAGGGCGAGGGCGATCGATTGGATATATAGAAAATCGCCCAAGAGCACGGTGATGTTGGGTCCCCATTTGGCATGGACAGTATCCTGGCCGCGCCGGAAGGCCGAATTGTCGATAATGTCGTCGTGAACCAGGCTGGCGGTATGGATGACTTCGATGAGGGCCGACCAAAAGATATGTTCGGGCCCCTGGTAACCCGCCAGCTTCGAGCAGAGAATCAAGAGGGCGGGACGGATCCGTTTTCCACTCTTCTGGAAAAGATAAGCGTTAACTTCGGAAATCAGGGGGTTCGGCGACCGGCCGATGTGTTTGAGCGATTCTTCGACCCGGCCGAGCTCGTCCTGGATCGTCTGATAAAGTCCGCCCAGGTGGGTGCTCCGCGTCAAGGTGTCTGTCATCGGTAATTGTCGAATTGGATATGGATTCCCAAATTCTGGGATTTGAGGAAGGCGATCATGTCTTGAAGGACATCGATTTTTGGCGAGGACACCCGGACATGATCGCTCTGGATAGTGGCCTGGGCCTTGGACTTGGTCTGTTTGATCAGCTTCACGATTTCCCGGGCTTTGTCCTGGGGAATGCCAACCTGAAAATGGACCTCCTGTTTCACGGTCCGGTTCGGCCCGTCTTCGATTTTTTGAAAGAGGACGGCCTTCAGAGGGATGCGCCGCTTGACCATTTTTTCTTCGAGGACATCCTTGACACCCTTGAGCTTGAAATCGTCCTCGGCCACAAGCGTCAGCGTCTCTTTCTCCAGGAGGATATCGACCCGGCTGTGCTTGAAGTCAAAACGGTTGCGGATCTCTTTCAACGTGGTATGGACGGCGTTGGCGACTTCTTGAAAATCGATTTTCGAAACGATATCAAACGAATGGTCTTCGGCCATGGCCTGTTTATCTTAGCATTGAAGCCGTGATTTTTCAATCAAAATAGGGACGCGATGGGGTCAAAGCTACACATCTAACCAATATCGTCCCCCCGCGCTGGAGAATGTCAGATGTGTAGCTTTGACCCCGCATCCGGGATCTTAAAAAGCTTGTAGAAATTCCGGGCCGTAGCCTGGGCGACCTCCGCCAGAGAGACTTTCTTGAGGTCGGCCAGCACTCTTGCCGTCTCGATGACGAACGCCGGTTCGTTTCGTTTTTTGACATCCCGATAGGGAACGGGAGCGAGATAAGGGGAGTCGGTTTCGATCAAGATCCTCGTCAGGGGAAGCTTTTGGGCGATGTCTCTGAGCGGTTGAGCGTTGGGAAAGGTCAGAATGCCGGAAAAGGAGATATAGAAATTCCAATCCAGCATGGTCTTGGCAAATTCCCAATCTTCCGTAAAACAGTGCAGGACGCCGCCGCCGTAAAAATATTCCCTTTGGACGGCCTCGGCGATCTCTCGGCCGGCGTTCCGGCTGTGGATGATAGCCGGAAACTGGAGATTCTTGGCCAAGGCCAACTGGCTCCGGAAGGCCGCCCGCTGTTCGTCCGGCGAGGAGAAATCGTAATGAAAATCGAGGCCGATCTCGCCGATGGCCAGGATGTTTTTGGCCCGGGCGAATTCTTTGATCCTGGATAGAAAATCGGGGCTGAACAGTTTGGCTTGATGAGGATGAATGCCCGCTGCCAAAGAGATGAAGGGATGACGGGAGCCCAGTTCGAGAGTCGTTTGAATACTTTTCAGGCTGGTGACATCCATGGGGCAGAGGATGGCCCGGATCCCCGCCTCATAAGCCCGGCGAACGACGTCATCCCTGTCCGGGTCGAACTCATCCATGTCCAGGTGGGCATGGGAATCGACAAAATGAAAATTCGAAAGCTGGTTCCCAGTTTCTGAATGAGGTCCCTGTGCCTGATTTTTCGGACTCATGGAATGCCGAAAAAATCCCCCTTCGTCCTCCTTAGGGGAAGGGGGATTGTGCGTCTTCCGGACTATTGGGTAATCTTGGCCTTCAAATTGCGCGGGGGGATTGCCCCGAAGCTCAGCAGTTTCTGCAGGAATTCCTTCTGGCTGAAGGCATCGCCCTTCAGCTTTTTGTAATCTTTTTCCAACTCCAGGATCTCCTGGTAGCCGATGTAGGGATAGGCGGCCTCACCCGGGTTGAGGACGATCATGTTCCATTTTCTCTCAGCCTCGGCCTGCGTCTGAAGCCCGGTGATCGTCATCAGCCTCATGGCTTGGTCTTTCGTCAACCCGCCGCCGTGGATGTTGATATCAAGCTGGAAATCGATGACGGCCTTCAATTTCATTTTGAGCTGGTTGAGACGCAGCTTGAGATCATAGTTGCCAAAACCAGAATTGATGAACATCTCTTCCGCGTAAAGGGCCCATCCCTTGATCAGGGGCTGATTGGTGTAGAGTTTGCGCAAAAGCGACGGGTTTTTCCGCGTGAAGGAAAGAGGGAAGAACTGGCCGGGGTACACTTTTTCGATCGTCCAGACGGGCAACAAATAATTGTTGTATTCCTCCAGAAAACCCTGGACCTGGTCCGTGGACCAATCGTCCGGGATGGGGTCGATTTGAGCGGCATAACGACCCGACGGTTCATAAGGGTACGGCGCAAGGAGCCGGGCCCATATTTGGCCCCGGGAGGTGGGCGGCATGGCTACAACGGCGAGGTTTTCTTCCGGAATGTCGAGAATCTTGGTCTGAGTGAGAAACGTCTTAATCTCGGAGGCCGCGGCTTTGATCTTGTCGATATAGTTTTCCTTGGTGGGGCGGTCGCCCTTGAGTTTATCCAAAACGCCTCTGATGAATATCGTTCTCAGCTCGTCGACTTTATCCTTATAGACAACCGAGAGCTGCTCCATGTTTTGGTTCGGATACATAATTCTGTAAAAGGGCATGGCGATGAGGCCCATTTCGTTCCGGATGTTGGTGGAATCGGCCTTGGCGATGGCATTGATGTCATTGAACATGAGATTGCCCTGGCAGGTGAGGCGGAGGAGCTTGGTATGAGTATCCCCTCCGATGCGGAAATTTCCCGTGGATTTATTCAACAGCTCGCCCTGGAGATACCTCTGGTAATCTTCTAAGGCCGGGATGACCTTGTACATCTCGGCCTGAAATTTCGTTTTGACATCGGCCGGCACGTTCTCGATCAGCTTGGGAACCTCGTTTCTATAAAAGTCCACGATGGCCGGAAATTGTTTGATCGCCGCTTCCGTGTATTCTTTGGGAGGCGTCTTCAAATTCTCTTTGGCCTGTTTCAGGAAGCCGGGCAGCTGTCTGGCCCGTTCGGTCGCGCTCTTGAGCCGGGCTTCGATCGGCCCAAATTCTCTGACGAGCAAGCTGCTGATGCTGTGGAGAATGATCTCGTTATAGAAGATCGGGTTGTATTGCTGGGGAACGAGATTATCGAGCCGGACGAGCTCCAGGTCAATAGCATCCATGAGCAAATCCCGGTCGATTTGGACGTCGGGGCTGAGCTTGTCTTTGTTAATCTTAGTGACAAAGTCCTTGTTATAGCCGTCCAGTGCCGTCCCCCGTTTTTCAACGGCCGACTCGCTAAAATCCTCCAATTTGTCGTTGTACTTGGTATAGCCGGCCATAGTCGCGGCTGTCGGGTAAAACTTCCAGAAGTCGTCCAGATACGCTTCCGTCGTCTTGGTAAATTTCGTATCTTCCGGATTATGTTGGGACAGGAGCCAGCCGAAGCCAAGGAAGACAAAAGCTCCGATCAGGACGGGAATGATTCTTTTCCTCATGACCTCCTCCTCTTGTCGTTGGGATGTGCAAACACCTTCTCATCCAACTCTCTCCCTTTTATGTCAATTTCACCTCTCTTTAAAATGCTAGCACAAAAGCCGCTCGTGAGGCAAACAGGCGTGCTCACCATCGAATCACGGCCGATGCCCACGTGTATCCGGAACCGAAGGCTGTCAAGACGACGATATCGTCCCTCTTCACCCGTCCGCTCTTAACGGCTTCGTCCAGGGCGATGGGGATCGAGGCGGCCGTCGTATTCCCGTAGCGGTCGATGTTGCGGGCGACTTTTTCAATAGGAATCTGCAGCCTCCTGGCGACCATCTGGGAGATGCGGTCGTTGGCCTGATGGGGGATGAGCAGGTCGACGTCTTTGATCGTCAGGTGGTTATGCTTGAGGGCCGTTTCCACGGCTTCGGGCATGCGCTCCGAGGCGTTCTTAAAAACATTCTTCCCATCCATGTGCGGGAAGAACTTTTTCTGCTGGAACATCTCCAGGCTGAATATCGGTTTCTTCTTCGAGCTGGGGTTTTCCATACAGAGGTCCTGGGCAAACCGTCCATCGGCGTACAAATGCGTGGACAGGATGCCCCGGCCGTCCTCGGCCGGGTGGGGTTCGAGGATCAGGGCGGCCCCGCCGTCCCCGAAGAGGACGGCGACATCCCGTCCCTCATCGCTGTAATCCAGATTGTGAGAATGGACCTCGGCGGCGCACAGGAGGATTTTTTTGTAAGTCCCGGTCCGGATATACTGGTCGGCGACTGAGAGAGCGTAAATAAAGCCGCTGCATTGGTTCCGCACATCCAGAGCGCCGATGCCGGGCAAGCCCAGCTTGGCCTGAATCATGACCCCGATTCCGGGAAAGTAGTGGTCGGGAGACAGCGTCGCGGCGACGATGAAATCGATCTCGGACTTATCGATGCCGGCGTTTTCGATGGCCTTCAGGGCCGCTTCATAAGCCAGGTCGGAGCTGCCCACTCCGGCCTCGGCATAATGGCGTTCCATGATCCCGGACCTTTGCCGGATCCACTCGTCGGAGGTGTTCATAATTTTTTCGAGGTCGAAATTGGTGACGACCTGAGGAGGGACGTAGTGGCCGATTCCCGAGATGATGGCTCTTGCGCTCATGCCATAGCCTTTAGCCGGAGATTATAAACGAGAGGCTCAAAAAAATAAAGCCGTTTTTCTGGATCGGCCCGTTCTCCGCTTGACTTGGAGCCGCCGACCTGCATAAACTGGCTTGAGATGTGCGAAAGAGTAAGATTCGCCGGGTCGAGATTGGCTGCGCTGGCCGTCGGACCGGCCATCGTCGCCCTTGCCGTCTGCCTTTTCGCCCAGGAAGACCTGCTCAAGGTTGAATGCAGCATCAATCCGCTGCGTCCGGCTCGCGGCGAGGAAGGCAAAGTGGTCCTGAAAATCAGCGTCAAGAAAGGCATCAGCATCAGCCCTCAGCCCTCTCTGACTATCGAGTTCGATCCCGGCGAAGAGCTCATCTTCCCCAAAAACTTTTTCACGGCATCTGACCTGAATATCGAAGTTTTGGAAGAGAATGAGGAGGAATATCTTAACCTGAAAAAGCCGCTGGTCATCCCTTTCACGGTGAGCCCCAAGGCCAAGCGGGGGATCCATACCCTCGAAGGAAAAGTCAAGTATTTCGCCCGTTCTAAGAAGGAGGGCTGGTGTCTGAAACGCTCCTTAAGGTTTTCCGCCACGTATTACACGCGGATTACGGCCGTCAAGAAACGGCCTTAAAGCCAGCCGTTTGCCTGGTACCAGCCGATCGTTTCGCGTAGGGCTTCCTCTAAAGTATAGCGGATTTGGAAGCCCATCACTTCCCACGATTTTCGGACGTCGGCCATCCATCCCGCCTGTTTCAGTTCAGGGAACTTTTTTCTGGTGATGATGCTTGGTCGGCCGGAAAAGGCCGTGGAGATATCAGAAGCCAAGGCGGCCAGATAGACCACCGGCAGGGGGATAACAATCTTTCTCAATTTTTTCCCCAAGATCTGTCCAGCCACCCTCCCCATCTCCTCGAAGCTGTAGGGGGCCGGGTCTCCGATGTTGATGATCGTCCCGCTGGGCAGCGTCTGCCGGGCGGCCAAATCGAGCGCCCGGACTAGGTCTTTGACATAACAGACGCTCATCCACCGCGATTTCAACCCGAAGGATAAGAGAATTCCCTGCCGAAGGGGCTTAAGGTATCTTAGGAAATCATCATCCCTGGGGCCGAAGACGACGCCGACCCGAATGATGACCACGGGCCAACGGTCCTTTAAAGCCAGCGCTGCCTCCTCCCCAAGGAGCTTGCTCCTTCCGTAATGGGAAACGGGTGCCGGGGATTCGTTTTCTTGGCGGCCGCGGCCGTCGATGGATGGACCGCAGGCGGCCAGGCTCGACAGGTGGATAATTTTCGGAGAAAGTCTTTGGCGTCTCAGAGCCTCAAAAAAACTTGCTGTCCCCCGCTGGTTTACAGTATAATAGTCAGCCGATTTAATCGGTTTCGTCAATGCCGCGAGGTGAAAGACACAATCCAGGTCAGACGGAAGAGCCGGAACAGAGAGAAGGTCTCCGTGGAGGACTTGGACGGCGAGCCCTTTTAGGAACTTGAGATTGCTCGGGTCGCGGACAAGGGCGAAGATTTCAACGTCCCGGGCGGATAAGTATTCAACCAAATGGCTTCCGATAAATCCCGTGCCGCCGGTAACGAGGGCTTTCATGGATTCTTCATTGTATGAAAAATGCACGGAGCGGTCAAACGGAGAACGAAGGCCGGGTTGGACAAAAATTAATCACGCAGGAGGCGTGCATGGACCTTTTTGATAAGTGCTATAGTTTTACGCGGGCCGAGGAAGCGATGACGGCCGATCTTTATCCCTATTTTACGCCGATCCAGGAAGTCTGGGGCAACAAGGTCAAAGTCCGGTCGAAAGAGATGATCATGGTCGGTTCCAATAACTATCTGGGACTGCTCGACCATCCCAAGGTCAAACAGGCGGCCCAGGCCGCGATCGACCGCTATGGAGTCGCCACCTGCGGCTCTCGTTTTCTCAACGGCACGCTGGATATCCATGTCGAGCTTGAGGAACGGCTGGCCAAGTTCATGAAAAAAGAAGCCGCCCTGACGTTCAGCACCGGTTTTCAGACAAACCAGGGGATCATTTCCACTTTAATCGGAAAGGGCGATGCCGTCCTCACGGACAGGATGGATCATGCCAGCATCGTCGACGCCTGCCGGCTTTCGTTCGGGGATGTCTACAAATTCAAACACAACGATATGGCGGACCTGGAGAGGATCCTGCGCTCCCTGAATCCCAGCCAGGGAAAAATGATCGTCGTGGACGGCGTGTTCAGCATGGAAGGGGACGTGGCCAACCTGCCCGAGATCATCGCCCTCGCCAAGAAATATCAAACCAGGGTCATGGTCGATGACGCCCACGGCATCGGCGTCATGGGGGCCAACGGCCGCGGCACCTGCGAGCATTTCGGATTAGAAAACGATGTCGATGTGCTCATGGGAACATTCAGCAAATCTTTCGCCTCGCTGGGCGGCTTTGTCGCCGGGAACAGAAAGGTTATCTCGTACATCAAGCATTTTGCCCGGGCCCTGATCTTCAGTGCCAGTATCACGCCCGCTTCGGTGGCGGCTGTCCTGGCCACGCTGGACATCATTGAGACAGAGCCCGATCGCCGCGCCAGGCTCTGGCAGATCACGGACAAGATGAAATCCTCGTTCCAGTCCATGGGCTATAATACCGGCCCGAGCGTAACGCCGATCATTCCGCTGATGATCTACGATGATGACAAAGCGTTCATGCTCTGGAAATCCCTGAGAGAACACGGGATTTTTGCCAACCCGGTTATCTATCCGGCCGTTCCCAAGGGACAGTCTCTGATCCGGACGAGCTATTCGGCGACGCATTCGGACGAAGAATTGGATTATGTCCTCGATTGCTTCCGGCAGAGCGGAAAGGCCTTGGGCATCATTCCCTAATCACCCTTGAAAAAACATTGCCGGCGAATTTTAGCCGCGGTCCTGCTGGCCGCACTGTCGTCCTCCTTGGCCGCCGCCCTCACCGACATCCTGCCTTTGGACCAGATCAAGGCCGGACAAAAGGGAAAAGGCCGGACTGTCTTTGAAGAGAACAAAATCGAAGAGTTTGACGTCGACATCCTGGGCGTTCTCTACAACTACCAGCCCAAGAGGAATGTCATCCTGGCCAAGCTCCGGGGGAAGAATCTGGAAACGAACGGTGTCGTCGCCGGGATGAGCGGAAGCCCGGTCTATATCGGGGGGAAGCTCATCGGTGCGATCGCCTTCAGTTTCCCTTACGCGAAGGAGGCGATTGCCGGGATCACCCCCATCGGGGAAATGCTGGCCATCTCCACAGAAAAAACGAAGCCGTCTCTATTTCCGTCGTCCAGAATGTCCCTGACCCCGTCGCTCCGTCTGGAAGACCTGATCGAGGCCTGGCAAGGGGGATTTGCCCCACAGCAGGACTTCATCGCCAATGGCCAGACCTGCCGCTTCTTAAAGGTCCCTCTTCTTTTTGGCGGGTTTTCCTCGCGCGTCATCGAAAAAGCAAGGCCGTTTTTTTCACGAATGGGCTTTTTCCCCGTTCTGTCCGGGAGCAGCGGACAGTCGATCGAAAAATTGCCTTCCCCGGACTTGAGCCTCAAGGAAGGCGACCCCGTGGCCATCCAGCTCATCACCGGCGATTTGGATATGTCCGCCGTCGGAACGGTTACTTATGTTGACGGAAACAAGATTCTGGCCTTTGGCCATCCCATGTACAACCTGGGTCCGGTGGAGTATGGTATGGCCAAGGCGAAAATCCTGACCATTGTCCCCGCCCTGGATAGTTCTTTCAAGATGGCGGCCACCGGGAATTTGGTCGGGTCGTTCACCCAGGATCGAAGCGCGGGCGTTCTGGGAGAGATCGGCAAAATGCCCCGGATGATCCCTGTCAACGTCAAGCTGGCCCGCGAGGGCCCGGACGTCAAGGAATACACGTTCAATGTCATCAACGATAAGATCTTGAGCCCTCTTCTGACCAATCTTTCGGTCGCCTCCCTCCTGAGCAGCGAAGGCCGCTCCTCAGGAGACCTGTCGCTCGAGCTGGACGGGACGATTTATCTGGACAACAACCAGAGCGTTCATTTGGAGGATTTGTATTCGGGGAATTTTGACGCGTCCGCACAGGACCTGTCCGGGCTTTTGACGGCCGTGGTCTATTTGCTGATCAACAATGAATTCAAAGACGTCGGTATCTTCAGGATCGACCTGAACATCAAGGCCTTGGAGCAGCCGAAGTTTGCCACCCTGGAAAGGGTGTGGCTGGACAAATATGAGGCTTCACCCGGAGAAAGCATCGATATCAAAGTTTACTATCGCTCGTTCCGGGGAGAAAGCCTCGTCGAAGAAGTCGGGGTTCTCACGCCGCACCTGCCGGCGGGGTCGGAATTCCAGCTAATTGTCGCCGATGCCGCGTCCATGCACCAGATCGAAACGAGCCAGTACCGAACCACGGGTTTTGTCCCGAGAAACCTCAGCCAGCTGGTGCGGATCCTGAACAACCTGCGGAAGAACAGCCGGATTTATTTCAAAATCATCGCCTCCAAGCCGGGGCTTTTCCTCAAGGGCGAGGAGCTGCCCAACCTGCCGCCGTCCATGAAATCCATGTTTGCCTCGCCGCGGGCGGCGACATCCTCTCCCACCGAACTCACCAATTCGACGCTCATGGAATATCAGCTGCCGATTCCTTATATATTTAAAGGGATGGCCGTCATTCCTATTAAAATTCGAAGCTGACGGCTTGGAGAAGAAATTTGGATAATAAATTGACGAGCGGTTCCAAGGGGGAGTCGCCCCCTTGGTCGCAGGGCGCGGGTTCATGCCCCGCCCGAGAAGGGGAGGCAGGGCGGCCGGGTCTTCCCGGCGCCCGTTGGAAGGGGTCTTCCCCTCCAAATTGACCGGCAGGAGAAAGGGAACGAAAAAGGCAATTCTCCTCATCGCAGGATTTTTGTTCCTCTTGGCTTCAGGAGCCCAAGCGATCGTCCCCCAAAAATGGGCGGTCCGCAGCTACGAAGATTTCTTGCGGGGCAAATTCGACGGCGTCGCCATATCTGCAGAAGGGCTGCTCTCCCTTTCTCCCAGAGAGGATAAAGTCGAGGGACCGACGGAAGAGTTTTATCTGTCGTTTCTCATGTCCCCCGACGGCGCGGCCTACCTCGGCACAGGACATGGGGGAAAGGTCTTTAGGATCACAAAAGAAGGCAAAGCCGAGCTCTATTTTCAGGCCGCTGAGATGGATGTGACCTGCCTGGCCATGGACAAAAAAGGCGTGCTCTATGCGGGGACTTCACCCAACGGCAAAATCTATACAATCACGGCGCCCGGAAAGAATGCGGTCTTCTTCGACCCGGCTGAAAAATACGTCTGGGACCTTTTGTTTAGGGAAGACGGCACGCTGCTGGCCGCCGTGGGTGAGAGCGGGGGCATCTACGAGATCGGCCCTCAAGGCAACGGGAAGCGGCTTTTAAAGGCCGAAGAGAATCACATTTTATGTCTCAAGCTGGACCGCAGCGGTGATATCGTGGCCGGGAGCGGGGGGAACGGTCTGGTTTACCGGGTCACAAAAGCGGGTCGGGCGGCGGTCGTTTTCGAGTCGCCCTTTGAAGAAGTGCGCAGCCTTGTCTTTGACGGCGAAGGAAATATTTATGCCGCGGCCGGAGGAACGGCGACCAAAGGAAAAAAGGAAGAGCTGCCCGTGGTCGTGCCTTCCCGGGACCCGGATGTGACCGTCTCCGTATCCGCGTCGGCGGCCGCGCCGCAAACGCAAGTGGCTCAGACATCACAGACGGCCGCGACGCCCGCGCGGCCTCTGGGAATTTTGAGCGCCGCACAGAAAGAGCCGAGCGCTCTCTATAAAATCGCTCCGGATGGAATGGCCAAGAGGCTGTGGTCCTCGGCCGAAGAGCTTATCTACAGCCTTTTCTGGAATGAGGCTGAGAAGAAAGCATATTTTGGCACCGGGCCCAAGGGGCGCGTGTATGTCCTGAACAAGGATGAGAAGACGGCGCTGGTTCTTCAAAAAGCGTCCGAGCAGATTTATGAGCTTTTTCCCGTCGATACAAAGATTTATCTACTCGCCAATAACCCCTCTCAGTTGAGCGTCCTTTACCCCGAACAGAGATTGAGCGGAGAATATCTCAGCCCGGTCCTGGATGCCAAGGTTCTTTCGGGCTGGGGCAAGATCGGCTGGGAAGCCGAACTACCGGCAGGCGCCATCCTTCAGTTCCAGACGCGGAGCGGCAATACGTTCGAACCAAGCCAGACGTGGAGCGACTGGTCGCCTCCTTATCAAAAAAAGGACGGCGAGCAGGTCCTCAGCCCCAAGGCGCGCTATCTCCAATTCAAGATCCTGTTCAAGGCCCAATCGGGAAAAATGTCGCCCGCGCTGTCCAAGGTGTCCTTGTTCTATCTTCAGAGCAATGTGGCCCCGACGTTCACCAAGTTGGAGCTGCTGGGACCGAATGAAGTGTATTTGAAGCCGCCCGAACAGGAAGAGATCATCTCGGGTCTGGAACGAAGGAATCCGGATCCGGCCGCAAAAAAAGATGATCTAAGATTTGTCATCCCGGCCAAGAAGGTCGAGCGGAAAGGCTACCAGACCGTTGATTGGGATGCTGCTGACGAAAACGAGGACAATATTTCTTACTCCGTGCTCTTGAGGCAGGACGGGGAGAAGGCGTGGAGGCTGCTTGAAGAAAAGTGGACGGAGACGCTCTACGCGTTTCAAACGCAGAATTTCCCGGACGGGACCTATTTCATGAAGATCGTCGCTTCCGACCTGCCGTCCAACCCGCCGGACCTGGCCAGAGAAACAGAGAAGATCAGCCCGGCTTTTGTCATCGACAATTCGGCGCCCGTCCTGAAAAATTTTCAGGCGGTCAAGGACAAGAACCAGCTGGCCATTGCCTTTCAAGCGGAAGATGCGTTTTCCGCCATCAAAGAGGTGAAATATCTGGTGCGGCCGGACGATTGGCATGTCGTTTTTCCTGAAGACGGCATTTGCGATTCGAAACAGGAGAGCTTTAAATTTAAAGTCACCCTGGCCCCGAACTCGGACAACCTGGTCACCTTCCTTGTCAAAGACAGCTACGGGAACGTCGGCGTTTATCGGCAGATCTTTTAGAATTAGAGATCATTAGATCTTTATCTTAGCCTTCAGTTCATCCAGAAAAGCGGGTTGGACTTTGAAGCCGGCGGCTTGGGCTTTTTGAACATATTTCCAGGCCGGCGAGTATTCTTCCTTCCGGAAATAAACAACGGCTATGTTATTGAAAAGAGCCCCGTTGTTTGGGTCGAGCTTGGCGGCCGCCAAATAGAGATCCAGCGCCCGGTCGAATTTTCCGGCCTGGAGCGACAGGCTTCCCAAATTGAAAAGGGCTTCTTTGTTATTCCGGTCGATTTCAATGGCTTTTTGAAATTGCTCCGCCGCCTTCTGGGGCATTCTCTTTTTCATGTAGGCGATCCCCGAATTGTTGAAAGCCGCCGCCTGTCCGGGATCGAGCTCGATCGCTCTCTCGGCTTCCTCGATCGCTTGGTCGGCCATCCCTTTCTGTAAATAGGCAAAACTCAGGTTGGTATAGGTCTTGGCCGAGCGGAATCCGAGCGTTTGCCCTAAGTGGATTTCGGCGATGCCTTCATCTGTCTTATTTTCGCGGAGCAGGCAATAGCCGAGGCCGGCATGAGCTTCGGCAAAATTCTTATTGATCTCCAGCGCCTTCAAAAAATGCGTCTTCGCCTCTCCCAACTGATTCTTATCAAAGCAACAAATGCCGAGGTTGAAATAGGCCTTTTCATAACTGGGATCTAGGGATAAAGCCTGGCGATACTTTTCGATGGCTTCTTCGGTCTTTCCCTGTTGATGGTCGATATTGCCGAGGATATTATAAGGATCGGGCAATTCCGGGTTCATAGCCATGGCTTTTTCAGCCTCGGCCTTGGATTTGTCGTAGACTTTCTTCCGGCAATAGACTTCCGCCAGGTTGGAATGAGCAAGGGGGAACTCGGGGCCGATCGAAACTGCTTTCAGGAATTCCTTTTCAGCTTCCTCGGTTTTGCCCAGCCTGAGATACATTTCCCCCAAATTGTTGTGAGCTTCGGCGAAATTCGGCTTGAGTTCAATCGCTTTCGCATACGCCGATTGGGCGGATTCCAGGTCGGCTTTCTTCGAATAGGCAATCCCTAAGTTATAAAGGACTCTGGAATGATTCGGCTTATCTTTTAAAATGTCGTTGTATTTTTCTATGGCCTGGTCGATTAGTCCTTTTTTTCTGAGAGCGATCCCCATAATATTTTTGGTTTCCAGATTTTTCGGGCTGATTTTTAAGGCGGCCTGACAGGCCTGTATCGCCTTGTCATACTCCTTTGTCTCTAAATAGAGCTGAGCCAATAAAACACAAGCATCGTCGAGATAGAAGGGATCACGCCTTCCGTCTTCCCCGAGGACCCCCAGGATCTTCGCTTGTGCGAGGATTTCCTTGATCGCCGGCTGGAGGCCCTCGTCCGACTTTTCTCTAAACAAGGTCATTTGAATCGAACGAACAATCTGTTCATAGATGTCGATCGCTTTCGACCGCATTTTTTTCGGAATCGGAAATTCAACGGTATTAAAGAGGCGCTCCCGATTGAGAGAGACGGCCTGCGCATTCAGGGTGTCAAAATTATCTCCTTGAATGAAGTAGTCCATGATCGAACCTGGATCGGCCACATGGACGCCGCCGAATATGTGCCCGAGCTCGTGTTTTAAAGTCCTGGCGAGCAGCGGCATATCATCGGTATTTTTTAAAAGGATGATGCCCTCTCTGAAAACAGAATATCCCGCATAGCTCTTATCCAGGTTCCCCTGCGCCGTGAATGCCAGGAGAATATCGTTATTCTCTTTATCAAAATGAGCGTCAAGGTCTTCGGCAAGCGCTTCCAAGGACTTGGCCGAACGGCCGCAGTTCCAATCCTCGAATTTTTTGACAAGGATCCGGATTCCGAACTGCCTTTCGAAGTCGGCAGATGCCATGTTCAGGCAATTCTCTGCCCGGAGTTTCCAGCCCGGATTTTTGCGGAACTCCTCATCCGCAATAATTTTAGCGCCGATTTCCCTGATTTGAGAGAAAAGAGGAATGGGGGCAACCCCGGACATAAACAGGAGAGCCGCGAAAAGGCCAAGACGTCTTTTTTGCGACAATTCGCCACTCATCCCAATCAGGAATTAACGGACAGTTGCGTATTCTATATTATTAAAATGTCCGTCCCCGAATAAAACTTTTTTAAGCGCTCTTCACTCGCTCCAAGTATTTATCCTCACGTGTGTCGATCTTCACCACGTCGCCTTCCTTGATGAACGGCGGGACCGTAACGACCATTCCATTCTCGAGCGCAGCCGGTTTGTAAGAGGCCGATGCCGTGGCGCCTTTTAAAAAAGGATCCGTATGGGTAACCTTGAGGTCGATTGTGATGGGCGGAACGACGCTGACGGGGTTGCCCTCAAAATATTCGATGGTGAAGATGACGTTGGGCACGAGATATTTGACGGCGTCGCCGATCGCCTCGGCCGTCAATGAGACCTGGTCGTAGGTCGTGTGATTCATGAAAACGTAGTCGTCGCCGCTCTGATAGAGAAATTCCATCTCGATTTGGTCCATGAACGCCTGCTCGACGCGTTCTTCCGAGCGGAACCTATAATCCCGGACCGTGTTGTCCTTGAGGCTGCGGAGCTTGGTCTGGACCATGGCCTTCCATCGGCCGGGCGTGATAAGCTGCATTTCCTGCACCCTGTAGAGCTGGCCGTCGTCCATTTTTATGATGATTCCTTTTCGGATTTGCGTCGCGTCGATCATACCCTCTCCTCCCGGCTAAACTTCCCGTCTCGCTCCTTCATCGATATGGACGATATAGGGCTGCCCGCCCGCCCGTTTGACGGCCTCGGCGACTTTTTGCGGCTCATTCGGGGCATAGGCGAACATGCAGCCGCCCCCGCCCGAGCCGTTTATTTTAGCACCGAACGCTCCGGCGTCAAGGGCCGAGCGGATCATCCGCTCGATTTTCGGCGTCGAAATCTGCACAAGGTCACGAAGGACGTCATGCTGCGCGGTCAGCAGCGCACCGAATTTCTGATGGTCGAACGGCCGTTTTTGAAAGAGCGCGACGCCTTCCCGGGTCAGGTCCCGGGTCAAGAGGGATCCTTTGAGCAGCCGTTTGTGATCGGAGTCCAGCCGGTCGATTTCCTTGAGCACTCCAGCCGTCAGGGGGCTCTTTAGGCTGAAGCCGGGGATTTTTTCCCGGACCCGGGCAGTCCCATTCAGGACATGGCTCTTGATAAAGCCGAGCGTGCCCGTGGTGTCCTTCTTTTCGAGGGAGTTGGCCAGCACGAATGTTTGAAGCGGATTGTCCAGCTTTGTCAGTTTCATCGGCTCATCGAACTGGATCCAGACGGCTCCGCCCAGGGCCGATGTGTAATGGTCCATCTTTCCGCCCGGCTCTTTGAACTCCGCGACTTCGGTCAGGTATCCCAGCTCTGCGATCTCTTCGGGAACCCGGGCGCGTCTGTCGCCCGCGGCTTCCAGCAGGAACTTGTTCCAGGCCACGACGAGGGCCGACGAGCTCGAAGTGCCGGCGTTGATGGGAATGGTCCCCCGGACGAGGCAATCCCAGCCGGTCAAAGGCAGTCCCTGTCGCCGGTGAATATTAACGGCACTTTTGAGATAGTCCCTTTTTTTGGTGTAAGGAATTTCCTGATCGCCGGAGAACTCTTCTCGTTCGCGGATATCCGGAAGGTCGATCGTGAATATTTTGTCGGACCGCCGCTTTCCGCCGATCGTGATGCGCAGGTTGACGGCGGCGGCGATGATGGCCAGGCCGAGATAATCCTGGTGTTCGCCGAACAGGCAGATCCGGCCCGGCGAGGAGACCCGCAGCTCTTCGTTCTTCATATCCATTTTTTATCCGAAGTGCGGGTATCTGTCAATAAAATGATTGGGGTCAATGCTACACATTTGACAAAACTTATTTTTTATTTTTGATCAGAATTTTTATCAATTGTGTAGCTTTGACCCCTAAGCTGGAGTTGCTTTTCCGGAAAAAATTATTTATAACTGCAGCCGATGCTCGAAATCGGCTTTCTTGGGACCGGGGGCGCCATGTCCACGCCGGAGCGGGACAACACTTCTTTTCTTTTTAATAGCGGAAGAAAAATCATTCTCGTCGACTGTCCGGGAAGCGCCCTTCAGAAGGTCCAAAAGCTCGGCCTGAATCCGAAGGACGTGGAGGCGATCGTGGTTACCCATATCCATCCCGACCACATCTACGGCCTGCCCGCCGTCTTCCACAGCCTGATGCTCGATGAGGGCTTAATCCGGGTTTATGGTTCTGAAGAGTCCGTTCAATTCTGCATCCGGTTTCTGGATCTTTTCGGCCTGCGTCAGCCCAAGTTCAAAACCAGGGCAGAATTTCGGGCCGTCGCTCCCGGCCAGGATTTTTCGATCTCCGAGGCGACAGATGTCACGGCCATTCAAGTCACGCACCATTCGTCATCGCTCGCCTATCATTTCCATCTCAGCGGAGGCATCGAATTCCTTTATTCCGGCGACACGCCCGCCGCCTCCTCTCCCATCAAGAGAGCGCGCAGCCTGGATTATCTGTGCCATGACTGCAGCTCGCCGTCCCGTTTTTTTGAACAATACCCAGTTCTTTACTCAATGCATACGAATTCACTGGAGTTGGGCCGCCTGGCGGAAGAGGCCGGCGTCAAAACCCTCATTCCCTGCCATTTCTTCGGCGAGGTCGAATTCTCGCTAAAAGAAATAGAGGAAGAGGTCCGGCAAAACTATCGAGGTCGTCTCCTCATCCCGAGAGACCTGGAAAGATATTCCTTATGAATTCTGGCCAAGGAGGTCGTCATGAGAAAAGGCCGAGGCGTTCTATTTATCTTATTCCTGTCGATCCTCATCTTAGGCGCTTGCAGCGGAGCTAAAATGGCCGATAAAATCCTTGTCAACGGAAAAATTTGGACGGGAAATTCCGGACAGCCCTGGGCTGAGGCCGTGGCTTTCCAAGGCAATCGCATCCTCGCCGTGGGGACAAGCAAGGCGATCAGGAAAATGGCGGGGAGCGAAACCGAGACCATCGACCTCATCGGGAGATTCGCCCTTCCCGGTTTCATCGACAGCCACGTCCATTTCCTAAACGGCGGGTTTTCCTTGATGAGCATTCAACTGCGGGATGCGGCTTCCAAGGATGAGTTCATTTCGCGGATCGCCGCGAAGGCCAAAACGCTGGCCAAAGGGGAGTGGATCCTAAACGGCGAATGGGATCATACACGGTTCAGCCCGCCCGAGCTGCCGAGAAAGGAATGGATCGACAGCGTTACACCCGACAATCCTGTTTGCATCAGCCGGCTCGACGGGCATATGATTTTGGCCAATAGCCTGGCCCTCAAAATGGGAGGCGTGACCAGGACTACTCCCGTGCCCCCGGGCGGCGAGATCGTCAAAGATCCTGCCTCCGGAGAGCCGACCGGTATCCTGAAAGATGCGGCCATGGACCTCGTCTATAACAAAATCCCGGCCCCGACGTTGGATCAGAATCTGCGCGCCGCGGGGGCCGCGATGAAACATGCGGCTGAGCTTGGCGTTACATCGGTCCACGATATGTCGGACCCGTCGAGCTTCGAGGTCTACCAAGAGCTTCTCCGGAAAAATCAATTGACGCTCCGGCTGTACGTTTATATTCCCGTCACCGAGGTCGATATTTTAGAGCGGCTCAAACTCAAATCGCCCTTCGGGAACGACGACCTGAAGCTGGCCGGCTTGAAGGGTTTTGCCGACGGCTCGCTCGGCTCGGCGACGGCTTACTTTTTCGGGCCCTATACGGACGACCCGAAGACCAAAGGGCTGCTCCATGGACAGATGTATCCGGAAGGGATCATGGAAAAGAGGGTTCTCACGGCAGACCGGGCGGGCCTCCAAGTTGCCGTTCATGCCATCGGCGATCGGACAAATGCGATCATCCTGGATATCTATGAAAAAGCCGCGGCGCAGAACGGCCCGCGGGACAGGCGCTTCCGGATCGAACATGCCCAGCACCTTCGGCCCCCCGATATTGCCCGTTTTGGCAGGCTCGGAGTCATCGCTTCCATGCAGCCTTATCATGCCATTGACGATGGACGCTGGGCGGAAAAGAAGATCGGCCCGGAGCGCGCCCAGTCGACGTATGCCTTTAAGTCGCTTCTGGAAAAGGGCGCCCGGCTGGCTTTTGGGTCGGATTGGCCCGTGGCCCCGCTGGATCCAATCCAGGGAATCTACGCCGCCGTCACCCGGAGGACAATCGACGATAAGAACCCGAAGGGCTGGGTCCCCGAGCAAAAAGTTTCCCTGGAGGAAGCTATTCAGGGATTTACATCGGGCGGTGCCTTCGCGGAATTCGCCGAAATGAGCAAGGGATCGATCGAGCCCGGAAAATTGGCGGACCTGGTCGTCCTGGACAAGAACCTCTTTGAAATTCCACCCGAAGAAATCCGTAATGCCAAAGTCCGGATGACCATCCTCGGCGGCCGGATCATCTATAAAAAGGATTAAGGATAATATTCACGGGCGGCTCCAATGGCGAGCCCCCCTTGGTCGCAGGGCGCGGTTTCAAGCTCCACTTCTATGACTAGATTCCAGAATCAATCTTTGTGCCCAGATGAAGATTCATCGGAAAATGCTCCTTGGAAGGAAGGCAGGGAGCGAAGCGACCGTTGGAAGGAAAACCCTACAAAGGGTTTCCTTCCAAGAGTGTCCGAACGGGGCGCCCCAGCGCCCGCAACTGACGAAAATTTGGGAATAGTTGCCGGCTAAAGAAATTCCTACAGAATTGCCCAAATTTTTCAGTGAGGACGAAGGGGCTGGTCGGCGACAGGTCCCGCGCCGAGATGTTCATCTCTATAGGAGAGATCCGGCAACGCGCGAAGCGACCATGGAAGGTTTAGCCTTTCCGAACTGCGCTTCGAGGGAACCCGGCACTTTGCCGGGCGCCGAGAATGTTTGAGCTGGGGCAGGAAAAAGATGATGCCACAATGCGGACAAGGGCATCTTTTCAGAGCCAAAATCTAGCCTGTGAGAAACGCAGGCGCCGAGAAGCGCCGTGAGGAAACGGCGTTAAAAACCTGAGAGGGAGCGAGACCGTTGCCGGATCTCCTATTTGTTATTGTCCGGCACCGCCGATTTTGGTATCATAGCCCCTACGTTTATAAGGAAGGAGGATTCTGATGAACGTGGGTGTTATCAATGAGAGTTTCAAGATTGAAAATAGAGCCGGCCTGACTCCCAGCGGAGTCTCGTTTCTAGTCGAAAAGGGCTATACGGTCTATGTCCAAGCCGGCGCAGGGCTGAAAGCCGGCTACACCAACGAAGATTATGCCTCGCAGGGGGCGAAGATCGTCTTTACCGAAGAGGAAGTCTTCGGCCGCTCTGATATCGTTTTGAATATTTCTCCGCTCAGCCACGATGAAATCAAACTGGTCAAGCCGGACCAGGTCCTGTTCGGGTTCCAGCATCTGGCTATCGCTAAAAGGAATCTCGTCGAAGAGCTGCTCGGCAAAAACGTCACCATGATCGGCTACGAGATCGTCGAACAGGATGACGATGTGCTTCCGTTCATAGAAGGACTGGGTGAAGTGGCGGGCCAGATGTGCCTGGTCATCGCCGGGCACTATCTCCAGACCAACCAGGGCGGCCGGGGAATGATCCTGGGCGGCGTTGTCAGCGTCCCCCCGGCCACCGTCGTCATCATCGGCAGCGGGGTGCTCGCCCGGAGCGCGACGCGGGCTATGCTGGGCGCCGGCGCCCAAACGATCGTCGTCGGCCACGACATGGACCGTCTCCGCAGAATCGAAGAAATGACGAATGGACACGTCCAGACGCTCATCGGCAGCAAATACAACTTGGTCCGGATGACAAAAGTCGCCGATGTCCTGATCGGGGCCGTCCTGCGGCCCGGAGAAAGAGCTCCTGTCATGATCACCAAAGATATGGTCAAGGGAATGCGGAAAGGTTCTGTGGTCATCGACCTGGCCATCGACCAGGGCGGATGCATAGAGACCAGCCGGCCGACGACCCTCGAGCACCCCACGTATGTCGAGGAAGGGATCATCCACTACTGCGTGCCCAACTTCACATCGTCGGTCAGCCGGACGTCGACCAAGGTTTTGTCCAACACCGTCGTCCGCTATCTGCACCAGATCGGCGAGAAGGGCATCGAGGATACCTTGAAGGCCAAGACCGAGCTGGCCCACGGCGTGTATATCTATAAAGGTGCGGTGACGAAGAAAAATATTGCTGAACGGTTCGGGCTCAAATGGAGAGAGCTTTTCGCCTGATCCCTTTCGTTTGAAATTACCAAATCCTAAGCCTGTGAAAGAAATGGACATGGAGTGAGCAACCGCCATGAGAATGCTGACGCACCCCAACCATCTCACGGAGTGGAAGATGAAAATCCTGGAAGAACGGCGCTCGTATCAAAAGACGATTGCCGTCTCCGCGGGCACGTGCGGCCAGGCCAGCGGATCCCTGAAGGTGCTTGAGACTCTGCGGCGGGAGCTGGAAGAGAGAGGACTCCAAGACGCCGTGGGCATCGCGGTCACGGGGTGCCACGGCTTCTGCGAGATGGAGCCGAGTATCGTCATCCATCCCGACGGCATATTCTACAAAAAGCTCGAGGCCAAGGATATTCCGGCCATCATCGACCAGACCATTCTAAAAAACAAGGTCGTGCCGTCGCTGGCGGTTGAAGATCCGGGCACCGGGCGCAAAGTCCCTCAGCAGAAGAACTTGCCCTTTTATCGGAAACAGATGAGGCTGTTGACTGAAAATCATTTTTATGTCAACCCGGAACGGATCGAGGACTATATCGCTTTGGACGGCTATCAGGCATTGGCCAAAGCGCTCTTTGATATGACCTCCGATGCCGTCATCGCGGAGATAACGGCCTCAGGCTTGAGGGGACGGGACGGCGCCGGCTTCTCGACGGGGAGAAAATGGGAATTCTGCCGCGAGGCCCACGGGCATCCCAAATATATCGTCTGCAATGCCGGCGGGAGCGAGCCCGGCGCCTTCATGGACCGGAGCCTTTTGGAGGGAAACCCTCACAGCGTGATCGAAGGCATGCTCATCGGCGCCTACGCCGTCGGCGCCTCCGAAGGATTCATGTACGTCCGGAGGGAATATCCCTTGGCCCTAAAACACGTCAGCCTGGCTTTGGAACAAGCCCGGAAGCACGGCCTGCTGGGCCAGTCCATCTTCGGGTCCGAATTTCATTTCGACATCCGCATCGTCGAGGGCGCGGGAGATTTCCTCTCGGTCGACGAAACATCCCTGATGGCCGCCATTGAGGGCCGGAAGGCATTTCCGCGACAGAGGCCTCCGCATCCGGACCAGGAGGGCTTGTGGGGAAAGCCGACGAATATCAACAGCGTCGAAACCTGGGCCAATGTGCCCATTATCCTCAACAGGGGCGCGGATTGGTACACGAGGATCGGGACCGAAAAGAGCAAGGGCACCAAGATCTTTTCCCTGGTCGGCAACATCAACCACGCGGGCACGATTGAAGTCCCCATGGGAACCACGCTCCGGGAAATCATTTTTGATATCGGCGGCGGCCTCAAGGACAACAAAAAATTGAAAGCCGTTCAGACGGGCGGCCCTTCCGGCGGATTCATCCCTGCGGATAGAATCAACGTTCCCGTCGACTTTGATGCCATCTCCCAAGCCGGCTCGACGATGGGCAAGGGCGGGATGCTCGTGATGGATGAAGGGACCTGCATGGTGGATGTTGCCCGCCATTCTTTAGCGTTCAGCCACGAGGAGTCCTGCGGCAAGTGCGCTCCCTGCCGCATCGGCACAAGGCAGATGTTCGGCATGCTGGACCGCATCACGAAAGGCCGGGGACGGGACGGCGATATCGAACGGCTCGAGGAACTGGCGAAGACCGTCAAGACGGCGTCACTATGCGACCTGGGCCAGACTGCGCCGAACCCAGTTCTGACGACGCTCCGTGCCTTCCGGAAGGAATACGAAGCCCACATCAAGGAAAAAAACTGCCCGGCGCGGGTCTGCCGGGGTTTAACGACGGGAAAGAAGAAGGGCAAAATCCTGCCCAAGCGCAAAACGGGACGACGAGCGAAATGAAGATCACGATTGATGGCCGGCAGATCGACGCCGCGGAAAAAAAGACGATTCTGGAGATCGCCCGCGATCATGGGATTTTCATTCCATCGCTTTGTCATCATCCCCGGCTCGTCCCCTTTGCGGGCTGCCGCCTTTGTATCGTCGAGGTCAAGGGCCGGAAAGGTGTCGTGCCGGCCTGCGCCACAAACGCCGAGGACGGGATGGAAGTCGCCGCGGCGACCCCCGGCCTTCAGAAAATGCGCCGTCAGATTCTCGAACTCATCCTCTCCGAGCATCCCGGTGCTGGCCTGATCCCCGGCCGGAAGAAGGCCTGCGTCCCCGGTCCGAACGACGGCCGGCGCGATCTGCCAAAGGTCGTCGAATACTTAAAACCGGATCGCTCCGGCTTTCCCCCTCTCGACGGCAATCCAGACATCCGGACGGACGATCCGTTCTTTAACCGCAATTACAGCCTGTGCATTCTTTGCGGCCGATGTGTCCGGATCTGCTCCGAGGTGAGGGGGGTCTCGGCGCTGGCCTTCAATAACCGCGGGCCTAAAACCGCGGTCGGAACGGCGCTCGGCCGCCATCTCATGGATTCCCATTGTCAATTCTGCGGGGCCTGCCTCGATGTCTGCCCTTCAGGAGCGCTGACCGAAAAGGCCGCGAGCGCGGGGACGGCTCCCGACGCTGAGAAAAACTCCATCTGTGCGTTCTGTGGTCAAGGCTGCCTGCTGACGCTCGAGCTGAAGCAGGGGAGGATCCTGCGCTCGAGGCCTGCGGAGATGGGTCCCGTCAACCTAGGCCAGGCGTGTGTCAAGGGTCGGTTCCTGGTCCGGGACGCGGTTTATCATCAGAGCCGGATCGTCAAGCCCATGGTCAGAAAAAACGGCCGGCTCCAAGAGAGCTCGTGGGAAGAGGCTTTGAAAGTCATCGCCCAGAATTTATCCGGGGCCGAGGCCAGGCCCATCGCTATGGCGAGTTCGGCCCAGGATTCCTGCGAGGATATTTATGCTTTCCAGAAGTTCGGGCGCCACGGATTAAAGGCAGACCATATTCTTAGCGCAGAAGCTGGTTCGCCCCAAGCCCGGCTGCGCAATTTCGGCAGAGATCAGAATCTGGAGGTGCCGCTGAATTTTAAAATTTCTGACATCGGCCGGGCGAGGTCGATCATCGTCTTCGGCGAAAACCTTCCGGTCACGCAACCGATGATCTGGCTCGAGGTTTATCGTGCCATCCGGAAGGGGGCCAAGCTCATTCTCGTCGGCCCGGAGGAGCTCTCGATCAAGCGCTGCGCATCGGTCTGGATCAAAACCCAGCCCGGGCAGGAGCAGGCCTTGCTTGGCGGCCTGTCCAAAGTCCTTATCGAGAGCAACAATTCCGTGGACGCCGCCAAGATCGACGGCTTTCCCGAATTCAAGAAACACTTGCTGGATTTCAAGGTGTTTGACGTCCTAGCCTCTCTCGGAATCCCGCAAGAAAAATGGCTCAAGCCGGCTTTGTTTCTCGAAAAACGGAAACCCCCCGCGTTTCTTTTTGGCGCAGGATTCTGCGAAGGCTTGTCAGGCCCTGCGAATCTGGCCGCCCTTTGGAACCTGGCTCTCCAGACGCAGGGAATGCTGATTCCTCTGGATTCGGAATGCAATACCCGCGGAGCTTTGGAGATTTCGGCTTTTTTTCAAAGGATCGATGATCATCCGGGGCCAACGGATCAGGGGGTCGACCGGCCTGTTTATCAAACGCTCTATCTGGCCGGGCCATGGCCCGCCTTTGATAAGAAGCCTGCGGAATTCGTCGTTGTCCAGGACAGCTATCGAAATAAAAACAGCCGCATCGCCGATGTCATCCTGCCGCAGGCGACGTTTACCGAAAGCGCCGGCACTTTTGTCAATATCGAAGGCCGGCTGCAGAAATTCGAGCGTGCGGTAGAGCCGATGGGAGAATCCAAGTCCGGCTGGCAGATCATCTCCGAGCTCGCCCGGAAAATGGGATTGGAGGGCTTTGCCTACAAAAATGCCTCCGACGTCTTTCATGAGCTGTCCGGACAGGTCCCGGCGTTCCGAGGGATGAGCCGCGACCATGTCAGTCATGAGACCTTTCTCCTGGACGCGAAGACCGACATCAAAAAATTTGCAGTGTCCGGTGTCCCCATGAGCAAGACCCCCGCACGGGGCTTTGCCTCCGACCCCGACGTCTACAAAGGCTTGGATATGAGCCGTGATATTCCAGAGCTACGATTGATCCGAGGACGATAATGGCAGACGAGAAAAAGGACATTTCCCCCGAACAAAAAGCGCGACTGAAAGCAGAATACGACAAGGAATGGCGGAAAGCGCAGCGCAAGGCCATGGCCGTCAAAGAGCGGATGAAACTGCCCCGCCAGAAAATGCCGGAGCGGGAGCCCGAGGAGCGGAATAAAGTTTTTAAGGAGGTCAACCTCGGCCTCGGTCCCGAAGCTGCGATAGCCGAAGCCCGGCGCTGCATGGATTGCGCCAACCCTCAGTGTGTGGCCGGCTGCCCGGTCGGCATCGACATACCGAGCTTCGTCAAACTGGTTGAAAAGGGCAGCTTCCTCGAAGCGGTCTGGAAAATCAAGGAGACCAACTCGCTGCCGGCCATCTGCGGCCGTGTCTGTCCCCAAGAAACGCAATGCGAGGAAGTCTGTACCATGAAGAAGGGCACGGGCATTCCTGTGGCCATCGGGAACCTGGAGCGGTTCGTGGCTGATTTTGAGCGCGGGAGCGGCACTGTCAACCTGCCTCCCATCCCGCCGCCGACGGGGAAGAAGGCGGCCGTGATCGGCGCCGGCCCGGCTGGTTTGACCGTGGCCGGCGACTTGGCCAAGCTGGGGCACCAGGTCACGATCTTCGAAGCGCTCCACATCTCCGGAGGTGTGCTCGTCTACGGCATTCCGGAGTTCCGCTTGCCCAAGTCCATCCTGAAGGCCGAAGTCGATTACCTTCAGAGACTCGGCGTCGAGATCCGGACGAGTTTCGTCGTGGGCAAGACGGCCACGATCGACGACCTCAAGGCCGAGGGCTACGAGGCCTTTTTCATCGGTTCGGGAGCGGGCCTCCCGAATTTCATGAGGATCCCCGGGGAGAACCTGGTCGGCGTTTTCTCGGCCAATGAATATCTGACCCGTGTCAACCTGATGAAAGCCTATGATTTTCCGAACTACGATACACCCGTGTATAAAGCCAAGTGTGCCGCCGTCATCGGCGGCGGCAACGTGGCCATGGATTCGGTGCGGACGGCCAAGCGGCTGGGCGCGGAGCGGGCAATCATTATCTACCGCCGCTCCCGCCAGGAAATGCCCGCCCGTATCGAGGAAGTTAAGCATGCCGAGGAGGAAGGCATCGAGTTCCATTTTCTGACGTCGCCGACCCGTTATATCGGCGACGGCAAGGGCCGGGTCAAATCCATGGAATGCCTGCGCATGGAGCTCGGCGAGCCCGACACATCGGGTCGGCGGCGGCCGGTCCCGGTCAAGGGCTCGGAATTCGTCACCGACGTGGACCTGGTCGTTGTGGCCATCGGCCAGAGTCCGAATCCGCTCATCCCCCAGACGATCCCCGGGCTGAAAATGGGGAAGTGGGGCAATATCGATGTGGACTGGAAGACCATGGCCACCAGCTTGGAAGGCGTCTATGCCGGCGGGGACATCGTCCGCGGCGGGGCCACGGTCATCCTGGCCATGGGCGATGGACGCGTGGCGGCCTCGGAAATGCATAAATATTTATTGAACAAGGGAAAACAGTGTGGAGGTTTAAATGAGTTGGGTCGATGATTATAAAAAAATTTTGTGCACGGCCGAAGAAGCCGTGTCCGTCGTCAAAAGTCATGACCGCGTGTATATCAGCGGCAACGCTGCCACACCTTATGTCTTGATGAAAGCTTTGGCCAAGAGAAAGGACGAGCTGGAAGGAGTGGAACTCACCCACGTCCTTCTCCTCGGCGAAGACCCTCTCTCCAAGCCCGATATGGAGGGACATTTCCGCCACAATTCGCTGTTCGTCGGGCCGGCAGACCGAAAAGCGATCAACGAGGGGCGGGCCGATTATGTCCCCATATTCCTGCACCAAATTCCGGGCCTGTTCAAGAGGGGACTGCTGCCGCTCGATGTGGCCGTCCTGCACTTGTCCCCCCCGGATGAGCATGGATTCATGAGCTTGTCCGTCGAAGTGCTGGCGTCTAAGGCGGCCGCGGAAACGGCCAGGATCGTGATCGCCCAGGTCAACGACAAAATGCCGCGGGTGCTGGGCGATTCCTTCATCCATGTCTCCCGCGTTCATAAAATCGTCGAAGTGGACGAGCCGCTGCCGGAGTTGGAGAATAGCCCGGCCACGGAAGTGGAGATGAAGATCGGCAAATACATCGCCGACCTGATCGATGACGGCAGCACGCTGCAGCTGGGCATCGGAGGCATTCCGGATGCCGTCCTCGCCTCGCTCAGCAACCGGCGCGATTTGGGCATTCATACAGAAATGCTTTCGGACGGCGTCATGGAGGCCATCGAGAAGGGCATCATCACCGGCGCCAAGAAAACGTTCCATCCCAACAAAGTCGTCATTACCTTCGCCCTGGGAAGCTCGCGGCTCTATGAATTCATCGACAACAACCCCGTCATTGAGGCGCACCCGACGGATTATGTCAACCATCCCTTCCTTATCGCGCAGAACGACAATATGATCGCCATCAATTCGGCCATCGAGGTGGACATCACCGGCCAGGTCTGCTCGGATTCGATCGGCACATATATCTACAGCGGCTTCGGCGGACAGGTGGACTTCATCCGCGGCGCCGCCCATTCCAAAGGCGGAAAGCCGATCATCGCCATGCCTTCGACAGCCAAGGATGGGGAAATGACGAGGATCGTCCCCTTTTTGAAGCAGGGCGCGGGCGTCGTGACGACGCGCGGCGATGTCCACTATATCGTCACCGAATACGGCGTGGCTTATCTCCATGGAAAGAACCTGCAGGAGCGGACCAAAGCCCTGATCAACATCGCCCATCCCAAGTTCCGGGCTGATCTCATCTGGGAAGCGAAGAACCGCAACCTAATCAGGTAAAATCGCCTGAGAGACGATTCAGAGACGGCTTCGCTCCCCATCCGGGTTTTTCACGCCGTTCCCGAGCCCTCCATGATCGCGGGGCGGGGTTTCCTGCCCTGCTCGAGTCTCTATTACAGAACAGATCTCAATGTCACCGCAAGAATTCATCGGGAGATGCTCCTTGGAAGGAAGGCAGGGAGCGAAGCGACCGTTGGAAGGAAACCCCTGCCAAGGGTTTCCGTCCAAGAGTGTCCGGCCGGCTTCTTCCGAGCCGGCTGCCCTCGAAGAAGGGCTCGGAAAGGCTAAACCCTCCATGGTCGCTTCAGCCGTCCCCGGATCGTCTCCCTTTTCAACCCACACGAAATGGAAGAGGGCTTATTGATATAATCGTTCCAGCGAGGAGTTCGGCGACAAAAGGGTTTTTGCATTTTATCGTAGATTGAGGTAGACTTTTGGCCTTAATAAAATCACGAGAAGGTTAGTGAGCCATGCATAAAATCATCGCGAAAAGGGAATTGGCGCGGAAAATCAAGCTGATCGAGGTGGAGGCGCCGGCTGTCGCAGAGAAAGCTCAGGCGGGGCAGTTCGTGATCCTGAGGGTGGATGATAAGGCCGAGCGAATTCCCTTGACCTTGGCGAATTGGGACGGGCAGAAAGGGACCTTGACCCTGATTTTCCAAGAGGTAGGAGCCTCCACCGAGAAAATGGGCGCGCTAAACGTGGGCGATGAAATTATGGATGTCTGCGGACCTTTGGGGAATCCCAGTGAGGTCAAGAAATATGGTCAAGTCTGTGTTGTAGGGGGAGGTGTAGGCGCAGCTCCCGCCCTCCCCATCATCAAGGCGATGAAGAAAGCGGGGAACAGGGTTGTCGCGATTATCGCGGCCAAGTCGGCCGACATGCTGATCCTTGAGAAGGAAACCAGCCGGGCAGCCGATGAGCTTTATCTATCCACCGACGATGGATCGAAGGGCCGGAAGTGCTTCGCCTGCGATATGGTTAAGATCCTGGTTGATCAAGGGCATCCGTTTGACATCGTCTATGCCATCGGCCCGACCGTGATGATGCGCACGGTGGCTGATACCACCAGGCCGTTCAACATCAAGACGATCGTCAGCTTGAACCCGATCATGGTGGACGGAATGGGCATGTGCGGGGCCTGCCGGGTGAACGTTGGGGGAAGGACCCGGTTCGCCTGCGTGGATGGTCCGGAGTTCGATGCTCATCAGGTCGATTTCCACGAATTGCAGGAACGACAGGCCGCATTTCTCAATGAGGAGAAACAGGCTTTACAGCGGCTGCATGCGCAGATGTGCACCGGCCATCTGTAAAGCCCGCCATCGGCATGCACCAGCCTGAGCTCTTTCCGCCGGTCAAGGGACACATCGGCACGGACGAATCCGGCAAGGGGGATTATTTCGGCCCGCTCGTCATCGCCGGCGTTTTCCTCGAGGACAAGCAGCAGAGTGTTCTCCGTGAGCTGGGGGTCAAGGATTGCAAAGGCCTCTCGGACAACCGCGTCCGAGAACTGGCAGAGATCCTCAAGCAGGGCTACACGCATTCGATCGTCGCCATCGGCCCGGAAAAATACAATGAGCTCTACGAAAAGCTCAGGAACCTCAACAAGTTATTGGCCTGGGGCCACGCCCGGGTGATCGAAAACATCCTGGCCAAAGTCCCCTGCAGCCAGGCCATCACAGACCAGTTCGGCGACCGGCTCTACGTGGTCAATGCCTTGATGAAAAAGGGCAGAGCGATCGAACTCATCCAACGGCCGAAGGCCGAAGAGGACCTGGCGGTCGCGGCGGCCTCGATCCTGGCCAGGGCGGAATTTTTGAAAAGGCTGTATTTCTTGTCCAAGGGCTTGGGGGTGGACCTTCCCAAAGGGTCCTCGCCGCCGGCGGAAGAAACGGGGCTGAAGCTCGTCAAGCTCCAGGGGATCGAAGCCCTGGCCAAAGCGGCCAAGATGCACTTCAAGCTCACCGAACGAATCGTCAAATCGATGTGACCATAGCCATCGCGCGCCGACGAAGGACGGATGGCGCTTCCCAAAGGCGGGAAGGCCGTGTCGCTTCGCTCCCGGCCATGGCCTTGCGAGTTTTGTAAAATGATCGTCCTGCTCAAAATCGCCGCCATCATCTTCGTCCTTCTTTTTCTCATCAAGATCAAGTGGGACCTGGGCCTGGCGCTCTTCCTCGATTCGGTTCTGACTGCGGTTCTATTCGGGCTCAATCTCAAGATCTTCGTGAAAAATGTGATGGGGGCGCTCGTGGCCGGCGAAACCCTGAGCCTCGTCGGCATCCTGGTCCTTGTCCTTTACCTGGGCGACGTTCTTCAGGCCGGCGGGCATTTCCGCAGAATGGTGGATGCCCTGAAGAATCTGGTCCGCGACCCGCGCCTGATCCTGGCGATCCCATCCGCCTTCATCGGGCTGTTGCCGATGACGGCCGGGGCCATGATGGGCGCGCCGATCGTTGAAGAGGCGGCCCAGCGCTGGAAATTGACGCCGGCCTGGAAGACGTTCTTTAATTACTGGTTCCGGCATATCTGGGAATACAGCTGGCCTCTCTATGTCAACCTGATCCTCGCCGCAGCGATTGTCCAGGTCCCCATCATCAGCATCTGCCTGCATCAATTCGCTTTCACGGTGATCGCCGCGGGCGCCGGTCTGGTCATTCTTTTCCGGCATGTGCCTTTTCTGCCCCGTGAGACCTATAGCCCGAAAACTTGGACGGATACCTTTAAAGTCTTCTTCAGCATTTGGCCGATTTTCCTGACGATCATTCTGATTTTCGTCTTCAAGCTCAACATGCTGCCGGCGCTCGCGATGTCCAGCCTGTTGACTCAAGTTTTTTCCAGGATGAAGTGGCGGGAGCGAGTCGATCTCATCGTCAAGAGCGTTTCGTTGAAGATCGTCCTGCTCACCGCTTCTCTCATGGTCTTCAAGAGAATCCTGGAGGTCTCGGGAGCGTTGGATTCCGTGGTCCGTGTCTTTCCGCCTCACGGCGTTTCGGCCTATCTACTCCTGTTCGGAGCGCCCTTTTTCATCGGGCTGCTGACAGGCGTCAACCAGGCGTTTGTGGCCATCGCCTTTCCTCTGTTCGTGCCGATTATCGGCAAAGGGCATCCGGACATGGTTCTGCTCATGTTCGCCTATGTCAGCGGCTTTGTCGGCATCCTGCTGTCGCCGGCCCATCTCTGCCTGGCGTTGACTGCGGATTATTTCAAGGCCGAGCTTCGCGACGTCTATAAGATCCTCATCTGGCCCGTCAGCGTCGTTTTTTGTGCGGCGCTCCTGGTCCTGGTCATTTTCCGTGTCTTATCATAAGGAAGGAAGCGATGGACGCGAACGAAACACGAAGGCTTTATTTTGAAGATCCCTATCGGGTGCAATTCCAGGCGGATGTCGTGGAGCGGTCCCTTGTGGAAGGCCGGCCGGCGCTTGTCCTAAGCCAGACTTGTTTTTACCCGGAATCCGGCGGGCAGCCTTCGGATAAAGGGACAATCGAAGGGGTGGCCGTCCGCAAGATATTGGAAGACAGTGAGAAGATCATCCACGTCTTGGAGACGGATGTCGCGGCTCCTCAAATTACGGGGACAATCGACTGGGCCGTGCGCTTTGACCACATGCAGCAGCACTCCGGTCAGCATATCTTGTCCCAGGCGTTTTATGAGATTGTCAAGGGCGAGACGCTGTCGTTCCATCTCGGCGCCGAGGTTTCGACCGTGGAGATCGGCGTTGTCAAGATTCACGACGACGAGCTCAAGCGGATCGAACGGCGGGCCAACGAAATTATTTTCGAGGACCGAGAGATCAAGACGTATTTCGTCGCGCAGGAAAAAATCGGCGGCATTCCGCTGCGCAAGCCCCCCAAAAAAGAGGGTTTGATCCGGGTCGTGGAAGTGGACGGCTTTGATTATTCGGCCTGCGGCGGGACACACTGCCGGAGGACGGGCGAGGTGGGGCTGATCAAAATGACGCAATGGGAGCGGGTCCGGAACAACCTCCGCTTCGAGTTCGTCTGCGGCTGGAGGGCGCTCTCGGATTATCGGCAGAAAAACGCGATTGTCCGGCAGCTTTCGAATCAATTCAGCGTGAAAGAGGCGGATGTCCCTTCTTCCGTCGGGAAGCTCGCCGAGGATTTAAGATCCGTTCGTAAACTGGCCAGGAAGAGCGAGGAGAAATTGGCCGAGTTTGAAGGCCTGGAATTCATAAAAAAGGCCCAAGGGAGGGTCATCAAGGACGTCTTCACAGAAAAAACTCCCGAGGCTGCCAAATTCCTGGCCCTCCATATCATCAAGCAGGGCGATTATATCGTCCTCTTTGCCGCTAAGTCCGAGGCCCGGAGTCACTTGATCCTGGCCGCCTCGGGAAACCTGAAGCTCGATATGCGCCCGCTTGTTTCTATCGTCGCCCCTTTGATAAACGGAAAGGGGGGCGGGAGCTCCTCGCTCGTCGAAATAGCCGGCGAGCCGGACGCCGATTTGGCCGCCATCCTCCTCAAAGTCGAGGATATTATCAAGCATTCCTAAGGGGTCAAAGCTACACATTTGACAAATGCCATAAGGATATTTCTTTTTTAGATAAAATTGAAACACCAGTTCCTTCTTCATAACGGATGTGCCCAATGTGTAGCTTTGATCCCGGATTTTACTCGTAGCGGAGGGCGACGATGGGGTCGAATTTGGCGGCCTTTTGAGAAGGAAAGATCCCGAAAAACAAGCCGACCGAGATCGATACGAACAACCCGAGCAATACCGACCAGAGCGTGACCGAGGCGGGCAGGGGTGTCACCGCCTTGACAAGAAAGGCCACGGCGAAGCCGAGCAGCGTGCCCAGAATGCCGCCGATTCCGGTCAGGAACATGGATTCGATCAAGAATTGCTTCATGATGTCACTGGCCCTGGCGCCGAGCGCTTTCCGGATGCCGATCTCCCGGGTCCGCTCTTTGACCGAGACAAGCATGATATTCATGACCCCGATGCCGCCGACGAGCAGCCCGATCGAGGAGATGACGATCATCACCAGATACGCCGCGCCCGTGATTTGATTATAGAGATCCAACATCGTATCCTGGGTGAAGATGGCGAAATCGTTGGGCTTGCCGTAGCCGACCTTCCGCCGCTGCCTGAGTACGCTCGCGATTTGTTCGATCGTCGCTTGAATCGTGCCGGGCTCTTTGGGAGTGGCGCCGATGGACAGGCTCGATTTGTCATAAGGAAAATATTTCATAAGGGTGGTGATGGGGATCACGGCGAAATTATCCCGGCTCTGCCCGAAGATCTCTCCTCTTTTTTGAAAAACCCCGATGACCGTGAATTTTTCCGGCCCGATCCGGATCTCTTTGTCCAGGGGATTCTGGTGGGGAAAGAGGATATCGGCAAGTTCAAAGCCGACGATCGCGACTCGGCTGTTATGGTTGATTTCGGATGCCGCAAAAAACCGGCTGCCCTCCTTTAAATTAATATTAAAAACGACGGGATATTTCTCATTAACGCCGGCAAGGAAAGAGCTGTCGCTCTTCAGGTTCTGATATTTAATCTCGATATTTCCAAATATAGACGGCGACAGGCTGACGGCGACCGCTTTGACCGAAGGGGCCTCCTCCTCGAGGGCCATGGCATCGTCATAGGTCAGGTCTTTGCGCTTTCGCTCTTCCTCGGTCAGCTCGCGCATTTGAACGGGCTCGTATTTCTGGACCAGGATGAGGTCCGAGCCGGCCGACTCGAGCTCTTTCAGGAAAGAGGCATTGAGTCCCTGGATGATGGAGACCATTCCGATCACGGTCATGACGCCGATCATGATGCCCAGCAGCGTCAGGAACGAGCGCAGCTTATGGGTTCTCAGGGAATCGAAGCCCATGGAGAAGATCTCTTTGAGGATGCCGTGTCTGAGGGTCATTGTTCGGATCTCAGGGCTTCGATCGGGTCCAGCTTGGCGGCTTTGTTGGCCGGATAGATGCCGAAGAATAGCCCCAGCGACGTGGACATGACGATCGCCATCAGGACGGAGAACGGATCGACGACCGAGGGCAGGGGGGTCAAGGCCGAAACGCCCTTGGCCAGGATAAGGCCGCAGACGATGCCCATGAGGCCGCCGATCCCGGCGATCGTCGCTGATTCAATCAGGAACTGGAACAGGATGTCCCTGCGGCGGGCCCCGATGGCCATCCGGACGCCGATTTCCTTTGTCCGCTCAGTCACCGAAACCAGCATGATATTCATGACGACGATCCCTCCAACCAGAAGGGCGATCGAGGCGATCCCGATCATGGCGAAATAGATGCCGGAGGTGGCATTCTTATAGAATTGGATGAATGTTTCGGAAGTCCGGAAGGAAAAATCATCCGGCTTGTCAAAGGTGACCTTCCGGGCGGACCGGAGAATGGTCCGCACCTCTTCCTGGGCGTCATGCATCATCTCCTGGGAGGCCGTATGAATATTGATGTTGATGCTGCGCCGGGAGCCATAGATCTTGAGAAAGGTCGTGATCGGAAGCCGGACAAAGTTGTCCTGGCTAAATCCAAGGACCTTCCCCAGCTTTTTCCCGATGCCCACGACGTGGAAATTCTGGTTGCCGACCTTGATCCATCGGCCCAGAGGGTCAAGATAGGGGAAGAGCTTCTCGGTGATGTCGGCGCCGATCACGCAGACATAGCGGGAATGATCTTCGTCATCTTTTTGAATGTGCCGTCCCCGCTCGAGCTCCAAGACCGAGCCGATCATGTGATCGAGATAGGTCACGCCTCGGACTTCCACGCTTTTGACCTGCTCGTTTCCGTACTTGACGGTCCGGCTCGTGCCGGCGGTCGCGCCGACGAGCCGGCAGGTTTGGCAGGTGCTCCGGAGAAGGAGCATCTCGTCGAGCGTGATGTCTTTTCTTTTCAGCTGCTCCTTGAAGTTTTTGAGCGAGGAACCGATCATGCTGAATTTGGAGACGGAGAAGTCATTGGCCCCGTAAAAAGACATTTTCGTGTAGACGTAGTTATTCAGGCCTTGGATGACCGAGACGACGGAAATAATGGTCAAGACGCCGATGATGATCCCCAGCAGGGTCAGAAACGTCCGCAGCTTGTTCGACCACAGAGATCCCATGGCCATCCCGAACGACTCGCCCAGGTTGATTCTCGCCATAGTTCAAGCCCACTATTCTACACTATTCTATACGAAGAAGAGAAGAATGAGTTTTCTTGGTTAGCATCTCCATTTCCGTGATCGCTTAAGAACTGGAACTTGTGGGTCCTGTCGGACACTCTTGGAGGGAAACCCTTCTGTGGGTTTCCCTCCAACGATCGCTTCGCTCTCTGCCTCCTTTCCATGGAGCATTCGGGGATGACCTGATCATTGGATTTCGATGATTCGAGGACTAGGCGGGCGGGGCAGTATCGGCGCCACCCACATCACGAATGATCAATATTCGCGGAAAAGGAGATGCTTTGGTTTTCTTGACAAAAGTCGAGTAAGTAAACAAAATGGAAGTGCACTCAAGATGGCCATCCCGAGCTTCGACCAACGTAGAGAAGGGTCCAGGCTTGGACAAAGGAGGAGCTAATGAAAAAATGGACGGTTGCCGTGTTGGTCCTGGTTTTTTTGACAATGCCGGCCGCGAACGCCTATTCCCAGGTCGGGATTTATCTGGGCGGTTATGGCGGCGTGTCCGTCCAAAAGCCGAGCTTCGAAGATGTCAAATTCGATACGACCACGACGTTCCTGTATGGACTCCGTGCCGGCATCAAGTTCCTGATGTTCGCGGCCGAGTTCAATTATTTCACGGCTGACCACAACATCAAGATGGAGGACTATCTTCTTTTCAACTGGGATGGCAAGACAAACAGTTACAGCTATATCGGCCTCAACCTGAGATATATTTTTGCGCTGGCCATGCTGCATCCCTATCTGACCGCCGGCTACGGCTATTACACCGCGGACATCCACAACATCAACAAGGACACCGAAGGAGGCTGGAATTTTGGTGCGGGGCTCGAGATCATGCTGGGCAACAAGTTTTCCATCCTGGCCGAAGGGAAGTACCACAAAGTCACCGTGAATATCAAGAGCATCCAGCTGGGGCTGGGGCTGGGTGATTTTACCTTCTGCGCCGGCCTGAACGTTTATTTTTAAATGCAGATCCGGCTCAACAAATTTTTGGCCCAGAGGGGGATCGCTTCTCGGCGGAAAGCGGACGAGCTGATCAGCCAAGGCCGCGTCGCGGTCAACGGCCGGGTCGTCGAAGACCTGGGTATCAAAGTCGATGATATCGAAGACCGGGTCGACGTGGACGGCAAGAAGGTCCGGACTGAGAGGACCTTTGTCTATGGCATGCTGAACAAACCGGCGGGCTACCTAGTGACGCTGAACGATCCGTTCCGGAGGCCGACCATCCGAAAATTAATTCCGCGACTCGAAGGGGGCGTTGTTCCAGTGGGCAGGCTGGACCAGGACAGCGAAGGGCTGCTCCTTTTGACCAATGATGGAGAATTGGCCTTTCGGCTGACCCATCCCCGGTATGAAGTGAAGAAAACGTATCTCGTCCGCGTCGCCGGGGATATTCCCCCCGGGGAAATTTCAAAGCTTCAGAATGGGATTTTTTTGGACGGCCGAAAGACGGCGCCGGCCAAGATTTCTCCGCTCGAGCATAATCCTCAGACGAGCATTCTCCAGGTAGAGGTCCATGAGGGACGAAAGCGCGAGGTCCGGAGGATGTTCAAGGCGGTCGGGCACCGCGTTTTATGGCTGAAAAGAGTCGCCTTTGCCGGCCTCCAGCTGGAGCACCTTCCGTCCGGGAAATGGAGGCCGTTAACCAGGAACGAAGTCCGGCATCTCAAGCGCTTAGTTTCGCTTGAATAAATCATTTTTAAAATGAATCGGGTGGTTTTGAAAGCAGGAAAAAAGGATTGGGCTGTTGTCCTGCTCCTGGGGCTCCTTTCCTTGGCCATGACCTACCCCTTGCTTTTTCATATGGGAGATCATGTTCCATCCGACCTCAGGGACCCTCTATATACCATCTGGCTGTTGTCTTGGGAGGTCCGCGCGGCGGGTTCCGGGTTTGCCCAAATTGCGGATGCCAATATCTTTTATCCCCACCACGGCACGCTGTATTACGGCGACAGCCTTCCCGCCGAGGCCCTTCTTGGGTCTCCCGTCCTACTCCTCAGCCGCAATCCGGTCCTAGCCTATAATGTTCTTTTCATATTGTCATTTTTTTTCTGCGGGCTGGGTATGTATTATCTGGTGAGGCATCTGACGGCTTCGCGGGCGGCGGGCTTTGCGGCCGGCCTGGTCTTTGCCTTTTTCCCTTACCGGTTCGCCCATATCAGCCACTTGGAGCTTCTCTATTTTGCCTGGATGCCGCTGTGCTTTCTGTTCATCCACCGCTTTTTTGAGAACCCGAGTGTCCGAAATATCTTGGGGGTGGCATTCTTCTACCTGCTCCAGGTCTTCAGTTGCAGCTATTATGGCGAGCACTTGACGCTTTTTGTTGGATTTTTGTTCCTTTATCTTGCCCTGAAACAGGGAGTTTGGCGAAGCGGGTCCTTTTGGGCGAAAATGGCTCTGCTCGCTGCTTTGTGCGCTGCCCTGCTTTTTCCTTATTTCTATTCTTATTTCAAGCTTCATGCGAGGATGCTATTTTCGAGGCCGTTGTGGGAAGTGAAGTTTTATTCTGCGGAACTTCAGCATTTCCTGGCTGCGCCCGCCTGGAATGTGCCCTGGGGATGGCTGACGGGAACGCTGGGAGCGCAGGAATGGCAGCTCTATCCGGGCTTCGTTCCCATCGTCTTGACGTTCTTTTGGTGGCGAAGAGCAAAAATCAGGAGTGCAGGCTCGCTCCAAACAGGCAGCCCGAAGCGGCGCTTGATTTGGTGGGACGTTTTGAATCTCCTGCTGTTTGTTTTTGCCGTTATCGTCGGAGTCACGGGCGGGTTCGAATGGAAGCTGGGCGGGCTTCATGTTTCCGTCCATCAGCTAAAAAATCCAGTCCTGATACTTTTGATTTCGCTTCTTTTGAGGGTCTTGCTCGACACGACCCTCAGGGTCCGTTGGGCCAATTTCTTCCGGGCCGCGAGCCCTCCCCAAAAATTTTACTTGTTCGTCGCCGTTGTTGCCTGGTTGCTTTCTCTCGGGCCGATCGCCAAGCTTCTCGGCCGGGAGATCATCGGCGGGGTATACGGCCTGTTCTACAGCTGGGTGCCCGGCTTCCAGAACCTGCGCGTCCCCAGCCGATTTGCCGTTCTCATGATGCTGGGCCTGGCCGTCTTAAGCGGTTGGGGAGTTTTATTCTTTTTGGAAAAATGGAAACGTCCGCGGGTTCGAACGATCGGGACGGGAGTGATAGCGCTACTCATTCTGATTGACTATGCTTCGTTCCCCTTGCCTCTGGCCAACGTGAATATGGGAAGCCGCGTCCCCAAAATTTATGGGGTGGTCCGGGAGCTGCCCAAGGAGGCATCGCTCGTCGAGCTCCCCATGCCTGCCCATGATTGGGAAGAGTTTGAGGATGCGGCCGCGGTCTATTATTCGATCTATCATTGGAAGAATATCGTCAACGGATACAGCGGGTATGCTCCGCCGGGATATCGCGTAATTCGGGAAGCCATGGAGCAGTTTCCCTCAGAATCTACATTTGAGCTTTTGAACGGCCTGGCGGTCGAATATCTCCTGGTCCATACGCAGGGATACCGTCCGGAAAAGGGGAAAGAGATCGTCCGCCGGCTCCGGAATTTTGCCGGCCGCGTGGAGCTGGTCGCCCAAATCGACGGGGATTTCTTGATCAGGCGGTTCCCGGTCGCCACCAAGAGGCAGGACGAGGAACAGCTGGCAGAAGTCGGCGACCGGACGAAATGGAAAGCCGAGGCCAACTTGAACAAGCCTTTGGTCGGGCAGGCCTTTGACGGCGACTTGAATACCGGCTGGTCCACCGGCTATCCCCAGCGCCAGGGCGATTATTTTCGGCTCGACCTTGGCTCGCCGCTTCGCCTGCGGCAAGTCGAGCTGCTGCTGAACAACAACCCCCTGGATTTTCCCAGGAGTTTCGTCGTGGAAGGATCTTTGGATGGGACGCAGTGGACGACGCTCTGCGAAAATCCTTCGTTTTTCCCGCCGTTGGACCGGTCGATGATCGAGGACTTTTCCAAATACAAAGTGGAGATTCGTTTCGAAACGTGCTCGATCCGCTACCTGAGGGTCACGCTGACCCGCCCCCATGAAGCCCGCCATTGGTCGATCAACGAGATCGTCTGCAAGAACTAAAGGAGAATTCCGATGGACATGTCGGCGGAGAAAAAAAGAGCATTGGTTCGAAGATGGGTCTGGTTAGGGATGGCCTTGCGATTTTCTTGTTTATTATTCAGCCAGGGAATTCCTTACAAGACAGGGGAGTGGGATGGCGATGAGCTCGGCAACCATCGCGCCGTTCTCAGGGTCGAGGTCAAGGCCGATGCCGTCCGGGCCCATGTTCCCTGGCGGAGAAGGGATCTGCAGCCGGAAAAGAAACGGATCCTGATGTTTGATGCCAAGTCGGGCTTTCGCCTGAAAAATGTATTGGCTGTGGATATAAACCGGGAGTTCGGGGAGATTATTTTCGAGCCTTCCGCCGTTCCGGCGGATTATTTCCTTTACTATATGCCTTATCGACTCGCCGGCGGCAGGAATTATCCCAATGCCAAATATCTCGAGCCCGAGCTGACCGCAGAGACGGCCTGGCTCGTCCGCAGCGGCCTGGCCGCCAAAGGCCTTTCTGCGAACGAGCTCAAGAAATTTCCAGAGGTGAAGGTTGTCGAGTTCCAGTCCGTCGATGAGTTCAGCAGCGTTTATCCCATGGAAGTTATCGCTACGGCCGGAGAGATGCATGCCCTCCTGGGCAGGTATCCCCAGGAGCCGTTCCTTTTGTTTCCGGAGGACCGCAAGTATCCTATTCGCATGGCTGACGATTTGCCCCTCCGATGGGTCCAAAACGGTCCCCAGGAAATCTTCCGCGGCGAAGCGGCGCGCGGCGAATTCTACGCCTTTCAGATCGGCGTCTATGCCTGCCGGCAAGCGATCCCGGATCTGGCGGTCCGCTTCAGCGATCTGAAAAATACGGAAGCGGGAGTTTCGATTCCTGCGTCCGCTCTGCGATGTGTCAATAGCGGCGGCATCGATTGGAACGGAGAGCCGCTCCAAAAAGTCTGCGCTGTCGAAAAGGGAAAAATCCAGGCCCTTTGGTGCGGCGTCCAGGTTCCAGGGTATTGCCGGCCGGGACTTTATGAAGGGACGGTGAGTGTTTCCCCAACGGGAATTGCAGAGCGCCAGGTTAGGATCTCCCTCAAAGTCGGAAACGAGGCCCTTCCCGACGCGGGGGACAGTGAGCCCGGGCGGCAGTCACGGCTGCGCTGGCTGGATTCGCGCATCGCTCTTGATGATGAGGTCGTGGCGCCGTTTGCGCAGCTCGCGGTCCGAGGAAACACAGTCAGCTGCCTGGGACGGAGTGTTACCCTCGGGCCTTCCGGTTTTCCCCAGCGCATCGAGAGCTTTTTTGCATCCGACGTGACCCGCCTTGTGGAAAAAGGCCGGGATGTCCTGGCCGGCCCTGCTAAATTGGTTCTCGAAGACTCCGCCGGGGCGATTCTGTCCTGGAAAGAGGCCGGCTTTGCGTTCACCAAACAGAAGCCCGGAGCCGTGGCCTGGGAATCAAAAAGCATTTGCGAGGCCGTGACCATGGACTGCCGGGCTCAGATGGAGATGGACGGCTATATCGAATTCAAGGTCAAGCTGAGCGCGGTCAAGCCGCTGGACGTCAAAGACATTCGGCTTGAGATCCCCATATCGAAGGATGCCGCCAAATATATGATGGGACTCGGCTTCAAGGGCGGGCTCCGGCCCCCCGAATTCGAGTGGTCTTGGGACCAGAGGAAAAACCAGGATGCGCTCTGGATCGGCGACGTCAGCGCGGGGCTGCAATGCTCCCTGCGGGCGGAAAACTATTCCCGTCCGCTGAACACGAATTTTTATCTGAGCAAGCCGCTGAACATGCCGCCGTCCTGGTCGAACGGCGGCAAAGGCGGCTGCCGGGTGAAAGAATCGGGCAGCGGCGTGGTCCTGTTCACCGCTTCGAGCGGGCCGCGTGTGCTTAGGCCCGGCGACGAATTGCATTTTGATTTCACTCTCCTGTTGACGCCGTTCAAAGCCATCGATACGAACGCCCAGTGGTCGACGCGATTCATCCATGCCTTTAGAACCCTGGACGAGATAGCCCGAACGGGCGCCAACACGATCAATATCCACCACGCCAACGACATCAACCCCTATATCAACTATCCTTTCCTGCGGCCAAAAGAGATGAAGGCCTACATCGACGAGGCGCACCGGCGCGGGTTCAAGATCAAGATCTACAACACGATCCGCGAACTGTCCAACCGGGCGGCCGAGCTCTTTGCTTTGCGCAGTTTGGGCAGCGAAATTTTCTCGCGCGGCCCGGGCGGAGGATATTCCTGGCTTCAGGAACATGTCGGGTCCGACTATATTGCCGCCTGGTTTGTGCCTCAGCTCAAGGACGCGGCCATCATCAACAGCGGCATGTCCCGCTGGCACAACTATTATCTGGAAGGGCTGAACTGGCTGGCCAAGAACGTGGGGATCGACGGGCTGTATATCGACGACGTCGCATTCGACCGGACCACGATGAAACGGGTGAGAAAGGTCCTGGACCGGACGAGGCCCGCTGCCCTCATCGACCTCCACTCGGCCAATCAGTACAATCCCAGGGACGGCTTTGCCTCGAGCGCCAACCTGTATCTGGAGCACTTTCCCTACATCAACCGGCTTTGGTTCGGCGAATATTTTGATTACTTCAATTCGCCTCCCGATTACTGGTTGATCGAGATCTCCGGCATCCCCTTTGGCCTCATGGGGGAGATGCTGCAGGACGGCGGCAACCCGTGGCGCGGAATGATTTACGGCATGACCAACCGCCTTCCGTGGTCCGGAAACAACCCGGCTCGGATCTGGAAAATCTGGGATGATTTCGGGATGCAGGATTCCCGAATGGTCGGCTATTGGGCAGATTCCTGTCCCATCAAAACAGATCATCCGGACATTCTGGCCACAGCCTACGTGAAAAAAGGCAAGGCGCTCGTTTCCCTCGCCAGCTGGGCTCGAGTGCCGGTCATGTGCAAATTGAAGGTCGACTGGAAAGCGCTGGGGTTGGATCCTTCTAAAGCTAAACTCCGGGCGCCCGCCATCCAGGATTTTCAATTCGGGGCGGAATTCGAGCCCGATGACTCGATCCCCTTCGAGCCCGGCAAGGGCTGGCTGCTCATCTTAGAATAAAAAGGGGAGGGTTCTATTTTTCATCCTTGAATTTTCCGACGCGACAAGAAAGAAATTCGAAAAAATAAAGCCGTCCTCGTTTCTTTTTAAAAAGTTCTCTTCCTTTTCATGTGGGACATGAAACGCGGAGCCCGTAACGCTCTTGCTCCCGCGAAGGTTTTTAACGCCGTTCTCTCGCCGTCCTCTCGGCGCTGCGGAACTCGCACGATGAGGGAGAACATCTCCCACGATCGGTGCCGCATATTCCGAATAACGGCAGTCCGTGGCAAGGCTCGCACAGTCCTCGCGCTCCGAAGACGGAGTCCCCTCGAAGACGTCGAGAGAAGGCTAAACCTTCGCTGATGGTCGCTGCAAGCGTCACGGACTCCGGAATTCACCCAAACGAAAAGGAAGAGAACCTTTTATTCTTTCTTCTCGCCCTCGAAAAAGTCTTTCGATACGCGGGCCAACCTTTGGAGCTCCTGGTCTACCAGAGCGTTGACCGTTTCCTCTTCGAACGATCCGTCTTCTTTTTGCGCTCCGGCCTTTGCACCCGTGAGGATCTCGATGCCCTCATCGATCGATTTGACCGGGTAGATATGGAAGAGTCCCTCGGCCGCGGCCTCTACGACATCTGTCCGGAGCATGAGGTTCTGGACGTTCTGGTGGGGAATGATGACGCCCTGATTTCCGCTGAGGCCTTTGGCCCTGCAGACGTCAAAGAACCCCTCGATCTTCTCGTTGACACCGCCGATAGGCTGGATCTCCCCTTTTTGATTCACCGATCCTGTCACGGCGACGTCCTGTCTCAGCGGCAGTTGGGAGAGGCTGGAAAGAATAGCGTAGACCTCGGTCGAAGAGGCGCTGTCTCCGTCGACGCCCGAATAGGACTGCTCGAAAGCGATGCTCGCGGAAAAGGCGAACGGTTTGTTCTGGGCGTATTTCCCGCGCAGGTACCCTCCCAGGATCAGCACGCCCTTGTTGTGGGTGCTGCCGCTCATGTCCGCCTCCCGTTCGATGTTGATCACACCGGCCCTGCCGATAGAGGTTCGGGCCGTGATCCGTGAGGGCTTGCCGAAGGAAAACTGGCCCATGTTGTAAACGGCTAGACCGTTCACCTGGCCGACGACCTTGCCCTCCGTATCGATCATGATCGTGCCCTCTTCGATCATCTCCTGGATCTTGTCCTCGATGAGACTGACCCGTTCGAACCGTTCCTTGACGGCCTGTTCCACATGGGAGGCGCCGACCATTTTTTGATTGTCTTTCTGGGCCCAATAGCCGGCTTCCCGGACTACATCGGCGATGACATGAAATCGGGTGGAGAGCTTTTTGTGCCGTCCGGCAATGCGCGTCCCGTATTCGACAATCGCGGCCATCCCCGATTGATCGAAGGCGAGCAGCTTGTCCTCGTCGCCAATCTTCTTGATGAACCGGACATAATCCCGGACGGTATCGCTCGTTTTGTTCATCTCGGAGTCGAATTCGGCCTTGATCTTGAAGATCTTCTTGAAGTCCTGATCGGCAAAATAGAGCAGGTTGTAGATTTCCTCATCGCCGATCATGACGACTTTGACGTTGACCTTGACCGACTGGGGCTTGAGGCGCGTCGTCGAGAAGAGAAATAACGAAGCATAATTTTGGATCTCAAAGGTCTGGTTGCGCAGCGTCCGTTTCAAGGTCATCCAGACGCCGGGTTCGATGAGGGCGTCCAGGGCATTGATGACCAGAAACCCTCCGTTGGCCTTGAGAAACGATCCGGCTTTGATCTTGGTGTAATCGGTCTGTAAGACCCCGAACCGGCTGACCGTCGATTCGATGGAGCCGAAGAGGTTGATGTAGGTTGGGTTGGTTTCCATGACGACCGGCGCATGCTTCAGGTCGGAGTTATCGACGAGCAGGTTGGCGTGATATTCCAAGAACGGGTCGACGATTTCCTTTTCCTTGTCTTCTTTTTTCTGGCTCTTGAAGAGGTCGATGCTCTGGATCAGGTTGGCCTCGATATCCTTGAGATAGTCGGGGACCTTGGGAAAGGGGAATTTAGCGTTGAGCTCGGAGACGGCCCCTTGGATCATGGGTGTGATCGATTCGGCGTCCCAGTTCTTGAGCAGCGTGCGCGTTTCCTCTTCGATGTCCCGGAGCTGCCCGAAGATCTCATCGAGCTTCGCCGACAGCTCTTCGTATTTCTTCTTGAGCGCATCCAAGGCCTTCTGCGGAAATTTTTTCTCCTTGACCAGGGCCTCGAGCTTGTTGAACGGCACAGGCTGTTCGTCGATGACCGGGATCACGTCCGGCTTGACGAACAATCCCATCTGGACCTGGATGACCGAGAAGCCCTCTTTGGCGACCTCCTCCTCAAAGCGCTGCAGGATTTCTTTCTGTTTCCGCTGTTGGCCTTCGATGATGGAATCGCGCTTCTCGGAGTAATACTTGCTCTTGAGAAGCTCGGGAATATTGTGCTTCAGCATCTCGAGGAGGTTGTCCATGGCCGCCGAGAACAGCTTGCCCCTGCCCGGCGGCATGGTGATCAGCGTCGGCTCATCCGCGTATTTAAAATTGTTGACATAAAGGATATCGTCCGGGGGCTGGTCGCCTTTTTCCAGCCTCTCCAGCAACTGTTTGATGGTTGTCGTGCGGCCGGTGCCGACCATGCCCGTGATGAAAATATTGTAGCCAAGGCTCTTGATGTCGAGGCCGGTCTGAAGGGCCTTGAGGGCCCGGTCCTGGCCGATGATTTCGTCACAGGGCTCACATTCGTTGGTCGTGGCGAAGGGAAGGGAAGAGGGGTCGCACTTCCATCTCAACTTGCCGACAGGCAATTCTTCGAAATTCGCTTTCGCGATCATGGCCGTCTCCTTTGAAGCTGAGCGTGCTCATGGTTGTTATTAACATAAACGCCGGACAAAAGACAAGATGGCCAAGGGCCTATTTTTTTCGTGCAAAAAGAAGGGCAATTTGGTAGAATAGGAAAAATTGAGGGAAAGACGTGGCCGGCCTTCAGATCAAGACAGTCCAAACCAATAAAGACCTTCGCGATTTCATTCGGATTCCCTGGCGGGAAGACGATTTAAAAAGATTCATGGAAGGGAGGGGACGAGTGGCTTATAAAAACCTTTTGACAACAACAGCCAAGGGGGTCGGTTGGATCACCATCAACCGCCCGGACAAGCTCAATGCTCTCAATGTCGAAACAGTGGTCGAGCTCCGCTCGGCATTCCTGGAATTCCAGGAAGACCCCGAAGTCAGGGTTGTGATTTTGACCGGCTCGGGGGAGAAGGCTTTTATCGCCGGCGCCGATATCAGTCAGTTCGTCGGGCTGGATGAGGCCCAGGCAAAAGAGTACGCACTGCGCGGACAGGAGGTAACGGCGCTGATCGAAAACTTGAAGAAGCCCGTGATTGCCGCCATCAACGGCTATGCCTTGGGTGGCGGCACGGAATTCGCGCTTGCCTGCCATATCCGGATTGCCGCCGAGACCGCCAAAATGGGCCAGCCCGAAGTCAAGCTCGGTCTGATTCCGGGCTATGGTGGGACACAGAGACTGGCCCGGCTCGTGGGAAAGGGCAAGGCCCTGGAGCTCATTCTGTCGGGACGGACCATCGATGCCAAGGAAGCCTATGAAACCGGCCTTGTCAACCGGGTTGTCCCCTTGGCCGAATTGGCCGGCGCCTGCGAAAAATTGGCCCAGGAGATTATCGCCAATGCGCCTTTGGCCCTGCAATATTCCATCCAGGCGATTAATCAAGGCCTGGACCAGACTCTCAAGGACGGGCTGCGGACCGAGGCCGGTCTATTCGGCAGGACGTTTGCCTCAGAGGACAGTCAGGAAGGGGCCAAAGCATTTCTCGAGAAACGAAAAGCCAACTTTAAAGGCAAATAAAGAGGAGAAGGCCATGAAGACATACGAAGGAAAACTCCAAGCCAAAGGATTTAAGGTCGCCCTCGTCGTCAGCCGCTTCAACCAATTCATCACGGAAAAGCTTTTGGAGGGCGCCCTGGACGCGTTGAAAAAGCTCGGCGCCGAGGAGGCCGATATCGCGATCTACAAGGTCCCCGGCTCATTCGAAATTCCGCAGGTCGCCAAGAAATTGGCCATGGCCAAGAAGGTCGACGGGATCGTCTGCCTGGGCGCTCTGATCCGGGGCGACACGCCGCATTTTGATTTTTTGAGCGCCGAAGTGACCAAGGGTCTAGCCCAAATCGCTATGGACGATGGAGTCCCGGTTTCTTTCGGTATCCTCACGGTGGAGACAATTGAACAGGGGATCGAGCGCGCCGGGACCAAAGCCGGCAACAAAGGCTGGGACGCGGTCTTTTCACTGATCGAAACACTGAACCTGCTCAAAGAGTCCAAGCTCGGCTGACGGGCGGCTGTTTTTATGGGTAAAAGAAGGACCGCCCGGGAGAGCGCTCTCCAGATTCTATTCGAGCTGGAATTCAACGACGCCGACCTGGACATCCTGTTGGCTCGCTACTGGAAAGACAAGAAGGCCGACGGGCCGATCCAGGAATACGCGGATTGGCTGGTCCGGGGCATCGTCTCGCGAAAAGCCGACGTGGACGGCCTCATCCAGGGAAGCTCCAAGCACTGGCGGATTTCGCGGATGCCTTTTGTCGACCGCAATATCCTGCGCATCGCCGTCTTTGAGTTCCTCGAGGAAAAATTGGTGGCGCCGGCGGTCATCATCAACGAGGCCATCGAGATTGCCAAACGCTACAGCGGCGACAAGGGCGCCGTTTTTGTGAACGGTGTGTTGGATGCGGTCCGGAAAAAAATCGAAACTGTCCGGCCTAAACAGGAGGGAATAGACGTCAACGCCAATGAACGAAAAAAACAAACCCCCCAAAAAAGATCCGCCCGGTCCGGCGGACGAACTGAGAAAAAGTGACCAGGACCTCGCCCGGCAGGAGAAATTTCAGAAGCTCGTCCGGGAGGGCGTGGACCCCTTCCCCCACAAAGTCGAGACGACCCATACCGTTACGGAGGTCGTCGCCCAGTTTCCTCAGTTGACCAAGGAGGAACTAGAGGCAAAGAAGATCCAGGTCAGGGTGCCGGGCAGGATTGTATCCGTCCGCCAAATGGGGCGGGCCACGTTTTTCCACATTTCTGACAGCCGGGCCAAGCTTCAGGTCTATCTCCGCGAAGATACGGCCGGCGCCATGGCTTACGACCTATTTTCCCTGTTCGATATCGGAGACTGGATCGCCGTGACGGGTATTCTGTTCAAGACCCGGACCGGAGAATTGACCGTTCTCTGCGAAGCGTTTACTTTCCTGGCCAAGTGTTTCCATCCGCTGCCGGAAAAATGGCACGGTCTCCAAGACGTCGAGCTCCGCTACCGGCGGAGGTACTTGGATCTGGTCATGAACCCCGAGGTGGGCGATGTCTTCCGCGTGCGCAGCGCGATCATCTCTTTGATCCGCAGATTTTTTGACGGCAGGGGCTATATCGAAGTCGAGACGCCGATGATGCACGCCATTCCCGGCGGCGCCTTGGCCAGGCCCTTCATCACCCATCACAACGCCCTTGATATCGACCTTTATCTTCGGATCGCGCCGGAGTTGTACCTAAAAAGGCTGGTCGTGGGCGGTCTGGAAAAGGTCTACGAAATCAACAGGAATTTCCGCAATGAGGGGATCGATTCCGAACACAACCCCGAGTTCACGATGCTGGAGTTCTACGAAGCCTACTGCGATTACAACGACATGATGAACCTGACGGAGGAACTCCTGTCCGAGCTCAGCCGCACCCTTTTGGGCAAAGAGGAGTTTCCCTATGGCGAGCACGTCATCTCGCTCAAAAAGCCGTTCCCGCGCATCAAATTTATGGACGCGCTTTCTCATTACAGCGGGCTGGCCCCCGGCCGTTTCGACGACCGGAAGGGCCTCATGGAGTTCGCCACGGCCCTCGCTCCGGAGAAGAAGCCTTCGACCTACGGAAAAGCCATCGATATTATCTTCGACAAGCACGTCAAGCCTCAGATCGTCCAGCCCACGTTTATCATCAATCCCCCCAAGGAAGTCTCTCCTCTGGCCAAGGCCGCTCGAGACAATCCGGAAGAAGCGGCCCGTTTTGAGCTGATGATCGCGGGCATGGAAATTGCCAACGCCTTCTCGGAGTTGACCGATCCTGCGGAGCAGAGAATGAGGTTCGAAGAGCAGGCTGAGCAGCGCAAGAAAGGGGACGAGGAGTCGCATCCGATCGACATGGATTATGTCCAGGCCCTGGAATACGGGCTGCCGCCGACGGGCGGAGAGGGGATCGGAATCGACCGCCTGGCCATGCTTTTCGCCAATCGGAAGTCGATCCGCGAGGTCATTCTCTTCCCGCTCCTGAGGCCGAAAGAATAATCGTGATCGCATGGGCTACGAATATTTCATCGCCAAACGGTATTTGACCGCGAAAAGAAAACAGGCTTTTATCTCGGTCATTACCTTTATTTCCATCCTGGGGATCACCATCGGCGTCATGGCCCTGATCATCGCCATCGCTTTGATCACGGGCTTCCAGAGAGATGTCCAAGCCAAGATCCTGGGGGCGACGTCGCACCTCATGGTCCAAGATATTACGGAAGACGGACTGCGGAATTATCCCAAGATCATGGAAAGAATCAATGGGTTCAAAGGCGTCAAGTCTGTTTCGCCCGTCGCCCTGAACAAGGTCTTAATTATAGGCTCCTCCAGCATCCAACCGGCCCAGCTCAAAGGAATGGATTTTGCCTTGGAAAAAAAACAATCTCCCTGGATCGGGGGTCTGGAAAGCGGACAAATCCCCCCGGAGACTGGCCGGGAAGGCATCCTCCTCGGGCATGATTTGTCTTTGAGCCTCGGCGCGGGGGTCGGGGATGTTGTGACGGTTGTCGCGGCATCGACGAGCCTATCGCCCATGGGCCCTATGCCCAAGAGAAAAAATTTTTTAGTCACCGGGATTTTTGCCACCGGCCTCTTTGAATTTGACAATTCGACGGCGCTCATTTCACTTCTTTCCGCCCAGAAATTTTCCGGGCTCAGAGATCGGGCGAGCTATCTCCAGGTCATGCTCGACAACATCTTTGATGCGCCGAAGTTCAAGGAAGAGATGAAGGCCGTGCTTCCGCCCATGGTTTTTATCACGACATGGATGGAGCTCAACAAGCCTCTCTTCTCGGCGCTCAAGCTTGAAAAAAACATCCTCTTCTTGACCATTGCCCTCATCGTCTTGGTGGCTTCACTCAACATTATCGCCACGTTGATCCTCATGGTCATGGAAAAAACGAGGGATATCGGCATCCTGATCGCCATGGGAGCGACGTCCCGGAATATCCGGAAGATTTTTTTCCTCCAGGGGTCTTTCATCGGCGTGATAGGGACGGCCTTGGGAACGGCCCTCGGCCTGGTCTGGTGCGTGCTGGCCAACGCCTTCAAGCTGATCAAGGTTCCCGTCGATATCTACCAGATTTCCCACGTCCCTTTTTATATCAACCTGCTGGATCTGGTCCTGATCATCGGCGTCTCGCTCCTGATCAGCTTTCTTTCGACCCTGTTCCCATCGCACCGCGCTTCCAAGGTCGACCCGGTCGTGGCCTTGAAATATGAATAATATTCTGCGTGCCGCCAACCTGGGCAAGGAATATCCTTTGCCCAACGGCGTCCTTCAGGTTTTTCGGGGCCTGAATTTTGAACTCGAAGCGGGGGATGCCGTGGCCATCATGGGCGCTTCCGGCGTTGGGAAGACCACGCTCCTGAACTTGTTGGGGGCGTTAGACCGGCCGTCCGAGGGAACGGTCTTTCTCGATGAGGAAGACCTCTTTGCCGGGGATGAAAAAGAACTGGCCCGGATCCGGAACCAGAAAATCGGGTTTGTTTTTCAGTTTTATCATCTGCTCCCGGAGTTCACGACTCTGGAAAACGTGGGCCTTCCCCTCATGATCAGGGGTATGGATAAACATGAAGCCCTGGCCCGGAGCCACGATATCCTGAAGGAAGTGTTCCTGGAGGATAAAGCCCACCTCCGGCCCTCCCAACTTTCCGGGGGGGAGCAGCAGCGGATTGCGGTGGCCCGTGCGCTGGTCAACGAGCCGAAGCTGCTATTGGCCGACGAACCCACCGGCAATCTGGACTGGAAAACAGGGGAGCATATCCTCAAGCTCCTTCTGGACCTGCACGACAAGAAGGGTCTGTCCTCGATCATCGTCACCCACAACGATAAGGTGGCCCAGTTCTGCCGGAAAGCCTACATGATGGAACGCGGCGATTTGAAACTTTTCCCCTAATTTCAGAGTTAGAACAGGTAGTGAGCGAGCGGGAAAGCTCCGCGGTCTTTGAAAAAAAACGCCTTTTATGGTATAAGGAAATGGATATGAAAAAGTGGATTTTGAGCCTTTTCTTGCTTTTAGCCCCCCTCTTGGGCTTCGCTCAGGAGCTTGTGGAAAAGATCGAGATCATCGGGCTGGATCGGCTGCTCAAGGAGCAGGTGGTTTATTACCTCTCGGTCCGAGAGGGCGATTATTATAACGAAGAGATCTTAAAAAAGGATTTCCGAACCCTGTGGTCGACCGGCTTTTTCTCCAATCTCAAAATCGAGCAGCAGGACGGGACAAAAGGAAAGATCGTCAAGATTATCGTCGAGGAAAACCCCGTGGTCAAGGCGGTGACCTATAAAACGGGCAAAAAGGTCAAGGAAGATGATATCGTCAATAAGCTGAAGGAAAAAGACGAATACATTCTGCCCTATTCCTATTACAGCCCGTACAAGATCCAGAAAGTCAAGAGGACGATCGAGGACCTTCTGACGGAGAAGGGCCTGGGCGCTGCCAAAGTCGATGTGGAGGCAGCCAAAAAGGGTAAAAACGAAGTCGATGTCGTGTTCAAGGTCGATGAGGGGCCGAAAGTCAGGGTCGGGGAAGTCGATTTCGTGGGAAGGCCCAAGCTCCCCCAGAGCATCCTGCGGGAAGCTATGAAGGAAAACCGGCAGCACAACATACTGTCCTGGGTGACGGCGAAGGATGTCTACAAGCTGGGCAAGCTTGCCGATGATCTGGCCTCGGTCAAGAAGAAACTTCAGGAAAACGGATATATGGAGGCCACGGTCGGCGAACCGAAGATCGAAGAGGTCACCAAAAAGACCTTTTGGCCGTTCTCAAAAAAACGGACGATGATGAAGATCACGGTCCCGGTCAACGCCGGCTACCTCTACAAGGTGGGGGAGGTCAAGGTCGAAGGGAATAAAGCCTTCACCGCCCCGGGCATTTTGAGCTACATCAAGTTCAAAAAAGGGGAGATCTACAGCACCAAGGTCAGGGAAAAGAGCGTCGAGGACCTCGGCGAATTGATGAGAAACTACGGTTTCTGGTACGGCCAGATCATCCCCGTGGAAAACCTGGACCCCAAGAACAAAGTCGTCAACGTCACTTATAATATCATGGAAGGCGAGATCACCTATATCCACCGACTTGACCTCAAGGGCAATGTCTACACCAAAGACAAGGTCATCCGCCGAGAGCTGCTCGTCCGGGAAGGAGACCGATTCAGCCTGGCCCTGTTCAAGGACAGCATCCTCCGGGTCAAGCAGCTGGGACTCGTCGATGTGGAAAAAGATCCGGATATCAAGCCCATGGCCGGCGACCCGACCCAATTCGACATCACCCTTTATCTCAAGGAATTGCAGAGAAATAACATCCAGTTCACGGCCGGCTACTCCGGCTACGAGGGGACGTTCATCGCCGTGAGCTATTCGACGGTCAATTTCCTGGGCGCAGGAGAAACCTTGGATATTACCGCCCAATACGGGGCGCGCATCCAAAATTACTCATTCGGATTCAGCGAGCCCTATTTCCTGGACAATCCCATCAGCCTGGGCTTCAACGTCTATGATCGTTATGTCAGATATCCTTATCTGTACGACAGGAAAGATAGGGGGATCGATCTTACGGCGGGTTCGCGCCTGTTTGGGTGGGCGCGGGGGAGCCTAACCTACAGCCTCGACTATGTGGATATCAAGCTTCCATCGACCCAGGAGAATCCCGATAGTGTTGCCGCAGGGACGGCCTTGACCTCATACATCGACCCCATCTACTACCAGATGTATGGGCTGGGCAAGTACTATATGAGCTCCATCAGTCCGACCCTCTACCGTTCGACGGTCGACAGCCCCCTGACTCCCACCAGCGGGACGATGATTTTGGCCTCGCTCAAATATGCCGGGACGTTCTTGGGCGGCGAGATTCATCTCTACAAGCCGCGCTTCGAATTCACCCACTTCCAGCCGATCGCCAAAGGCCACACCATCGGCTTTCACATCGAGTATTCCTACATCAAGCCCCTGAGGAACTCTCAGATTCCCTTTTGGGAGAAGTTTTATCTTGGCGGGGAGCGGAATATCCGAGGCTATGAGATCTATTCCATCGGTCCGCGCAGCGCTGAGGGCACGATGATCGGAGGCGAGAAGCAGTTTGTCATGAACGCCGAATATATCCTCCAGGTCGGCGGCCCGCTCTACCTGATCGCCTTCTACGACCGGGGCAACGCCTATGGCCGGGAGGAGCGTGTGAGCTGGGCCAGTATGTTCTCCTCGGCGGGGATCGAGGCGCGCATCTTCGTTCCGGCCCTGCGAGTTCCATTCCGGCTGATTTTTGCGTATAATAACAAGCGTATCTATAGCACCGATTCCAATTTCGCATTCCGGTTTGCGATTGGAACCACGTTTTAGAGCATAAACAGACTCATTCCAAATCAACCTAAGGAGGTCAAACGATGAGGAAGACACTCACACAGGCAATCGGCTTGCTCATATTGGTCATGGGAATTTTCGTCTCCTTGAGCATGGCTCAGCAAACACCGAAGGTCGGTATCGTCAATTCCCAGGATATCCTGGAAAAATCGTCCGAGGGGAAAAAAATCATCTCCCGGCTCCAGGATGCAGACAAGCAGAACCAGGCCGTCATCGCCAAGCTGGATGCCGATATCCAGGGGCTCCAAACCAAGCTCAGCACCCAGCGCCTGACCCTGACCGAAGAAGCCGTCATGCAGTACACGACCGATCTCGATAAAAAGCAGACCGAGAGAAAGAGGAAGGCGGAAGACGCGTATGCCAGCATGCAGGAAATGACCAACAAGCAGTTCAAGAGGCTCCAGGATGAGCTCATCCCGATCATCACCCAGCTCGGCAAGGAAAAGGGAATCGATATCATTTTAGACCTGCAGAAGTGCGGGGCCATCTATATCAACCCGCTCATCGACCTGACCCAGGACGTCATTAAGAGATACGATGCGTCAAAGGCCGCCGGCAAATAGCGAGTCGCGTCCTTGATCAACATCGAAGGGATCCTGAAATTTCTCCCGCACCGCTATCCCTTTCTTCTCGTCGACCGCGTTCTCAGCCTGGAGCCGGGGAAGACCATCGTCGCCCTAAAGAACGTCACGGTGAATGAGCCGTTTTTCCAGGGGCATTTCCCGGACGTCCGGATCATGCCCGGCGTCCTGATTGTGGAAGCCTTGGCCCAAGCCGGGGGCATCCTCGTCTATCATTCGATCCCGGACCCTGAGAACAAGCTCGTGCTTTTGGGCAAAATCGATAACACTAGGTTTCGAAAGCCGGTGATTCCCGGCGATCAGCTCAGGCTTGAGGCCGATCTTCTCAAGCTCAAGGGTAAGTTTTTACAGATGCGTGGAAGAGCTCTCGTCGACGGCGAGATTGTCGTCGAAGGAGATTTGCTGGCCTCTATTGAGGATAAAAGGGAGATGAATGCCAGGAAATGAGGTCTTCCTCCATCCTTCGGCGTCCGTCCATGCCAAGGCCAAGCTGGATTCCGGGGTCTGGATCGGCCCGAACTGCGTTATCGGGGAACACGTCTCCATCCACAAAAACACGCGCCTGGATGCCCATATTGTGATCGACGGCCGGACGGACATCGGCGCGGATTGTCACTTTTCCCCATTCTCCACGATCGGCGGCGAGCCCCAGGATGTCGGTTATCGGGATGAGGAGACGCAGGTCAAGATCGGCGATCGGAATATTTTCCGCGAGTTCATCACGATCAATCGCGGCACGATCAAAGGCGGGGGGCTGACGCACATCGGCAGCGATAACTATTTCATGGCCTATGTCCATGTCGGGCATGACTGCCAGGTCGGAAACCATACCGTTCTGACCAATGCGGCGACTCTGGGAGGGCACGTCCTCGTCGAGGACCATGTCTACATCAGCGCTTTTTGCGGCGTTCACCAATTCTGCCGCATCGGGAAATATGCATTCGTCGGCGGATTCTCGGTGATCACCCAGGATGTTCTTCCGTTCTGCCGCGTGGCCGGCATGAGGCCGATCCATATCTACGGACTGAATGTCATCGGCTTACGGCGCAAGGGATTCTCGAACGAGAGAATCGCCGCGCTCAAGGAGATGTTCAGACTGTTCTTCTATTCGGCCCTGAACACGACCCAGGCTTTAGAAACAATTCAATCGCAGTTTCCCCCGGGGGAAGACCGCGACGAAATCATCAAATTCGTGCAATCCTCCAAAAGAGGCATTATTAAAAAGACGACGGACCAATGGGAACTCGAATTGGCATAGTGGCTGGATCGGGGGGATTTCCCCTGGAAGCGCTCGAAGAAGCGAAGCGGCAGGGCCTGGACTGCGTCGTGGCCGGCATTCGGGGAGAGGCCGATCCCGGCCTCGAGCTGAAGGCCGCTGTCTTCGCCTGGCTCGAGCCGGGGGAAATCCAAAAATTGGTGTCTTTTTTTCAAAAATATGAAATCCGCGAAGTGCTTCTGCTGGGCAAGGTCGACCCACGCTCGATTTACACAAAGCCCGGCTTTGACGAAGCCGCCGGACGGCTGTTGGCTCAAGTGAAGGATGAGACTCCGACATCGCTGCTCAAGACGCTCTTTGAATTTTTAGAGAAGCAGGGGATTTCGGTCAAGGACCCCTCATTTCTGCTGCAACCGTATTTCTGCCGGGAGGGTGTGCTCAGCGAGGCGCAGCCGTCGAGGGAAGCCCTGGCCGATATCGATTTTGGGTGGAGGATCGCCGGGGCCCTTGCCGATTTAGACATCGGGCAGACGATTGTCGTCAAGGACAGGTGTGTGGCGGCCGTGGAAGGCATGGAGGGCACGGACGAGACGATGAAAAGGGGGGGCCGGCTGGCCGGCAAGGGCATGACCGTGATTAAAGTCGGGCGCACCCACCAGGACATGCGGATCGATGTCCCGGCCGTCGGAATCGAAACCCTTAGGAACCTGATCAAGGCAAAGGGGAGGGCCCTCTGCATAGAAGCGGATCAAGTGGCCCTTTTCCAGAAAGACGATGTGATCGCGCTGGCCAATGCCAACGGCATCGCCGTCGTCGCCAAGAAGGCCTAGCCAATCCCTGATGGATAAAGTCAGAGTCGGAATCATCGGAGTCGGATATCTGGGCATGCAGCATGCCCGGATCATTTCCTATCTGGAAGAAGCCGAGCTCGAGGCCGTGGCCGACATCGATTTTAAAAGGGCGCTCGAAATCGGGAACCGCCACGGCGTGAAGTACTACCGGAACTATGAAGACATGCTGGATGAGATCGACGCCGGGATCGTCTCCACCCCCACCTCCGAACATTTCCAGATCTCGATGAGCCTTCTCAAGAATGGAAAGCATGTCCTGGTCGAAAAACCCATCACGGAAACCATCGCTCAGGCCGAGCAGCTCGTCGACCTGGCAAAAAAGAACGGCTTGATCCTCCAGGTTGGACATCTGGAAAGGTTCAACCCGGCCGTCGAAGCCGTCGAGACCATGATTTCCGAGCCCAAGTTCATCGAGGTCCAGAGGCTGGGATCGTTCTCGGCGCGCTCGCTCGACGTCGACGTCGTCCTCGACCTCATGATCCATGACCTCGACATCATCCTGGCCCTGATCAAGGATGAAGTCGGCGTCATCCGCTCGTCCGGGATCCACGTTCTCTCCGAGAAGATCGATATTGCCAATGCCCGCCTCGAGTTCAAATCCGGCTGTGTGGCGACCCTGACCGCCAGCCGCGTCCACCAGGGCAAGGTCCGCAAGCTCAGGATCTTCGAACCCACTTCGTATTATTCGATCGACTATATCGACCAGGAGGTCAAGGTGTTTCCTCTGAGCGGCCGGCAGACCGATATCAAGACGCTAAAAATCAAGAAGGAAGAGCCGCTCAAAAAAGAGTTGGAAAATTTCCTGCGCTGCCAGGTCGAAGGCAGGCCGGGAAAAGTCAGCGGCGAGGAAGGCCTCCGCGCCCTCCGTCTGGCTTATGATGTCTTGAAGGAAGTCGAGACGACCTGACGATCTTGATTGGCGGATCTACTTCGACATCTGGAAGAACAAATCGTCAAAGCCTTTGTTGAAGGTCACCTTGGTGAACGCCATCCTCATGAATTCAACGCCGTTCTGGAAGATCGTCATGGAATGGGCCGAGATCGTATCGCCCTCCTTTCTGTAGTCGCCATAGATCGTTTCCTGATCGATCTCCACTCCCGCCTGGTTGACCTTGGCTCTGGCTCTGTATGTCAGATACGTGGCTGGATCGATGTCCATCGTGATCGTCTGACCGTCGGAATAGGATTGTTCCAGGACCAGGTATTCCTTGTCCTGGATCTTTTCTTTCCCTTTAAAGGCATAGCTGATGCCGTATTTTTCGGGATGGATAAAAGAATCGTTGCCCATGGCCTGTTTTTTGAAGTTCTTGGAGTCGCTCTCGGACATCAATTCTGTCGCGCCTGTCATGGGGTTGGTCTGCCAGGCTGTTTTGCCGTCAAAGGCCTGGATGAGGCTCTGGCCCGCGATCTCGATATCCATGCGCATCTTATCGGGCTCTTTCTGGCATATGGTCAAGCTTCCGCTCAAGCCCTGCTGAATGAGCTCGACGCCGGCGTTGATGGTCGTGTCCTTGATTGCCGCCAGGACTTTTTGGCCGCCCTGGGCATCGATCATCTTCTCGAGAATCTCTTTGGCCGTCTGGCTATAGCCCGCCGCAGCGGAGAGGCTGACTAAAAACAGACCTAAAAAACAGATTGTGAGCGCTCGTTTCATCGTCTCCTCCTGTTACAACCTAACATTTTACCGAAAAACCCGCGGATTTCAAAAATTTTTTTTCGTTCGATTGATTTTCCGCCCGCGATTGCGTATGAATTAGAGAGATGGACGAAGGGAGGATTTCGCGGCGGAAGCTCAACCTGTTTGACGTCGATTATTGAAGGTTGTATTTGCCGATCTTATTGTAAAGGGTCGTCCGCGAGATATTCAGGATCTTCGCCGTTTTCTTCAGGTTGTGGTTCGTCACTCTAAGCAGATAGGATATATATTCTTTCTCCAGGTCATCCAGCGTGGACAGGTTTTCTTTGTCGATCAAGGGCATTTGACTCCGCGTCGGCAGAAAATCCCTGAGGTTTTTGGGCAAATCGCCCAGGTCGATGAAATCTTTTTTCGAGACAAGGGCGGCGCTTTGCAGGACATTTTCCAGCTCGCGGATGTTGCCCGGCCAGTCATACCGGAGGAACAGCTTTTGGACATCCCGGGACACTCCCTTGATGGCCTTGTTATAGGCCTTGTTGTACCGGCTGAGAAAATGCCGAACGAGGAGTGGAATGTCCTCGGGCCTTTCTCGCAGCGGGGGCAAATGGATCTCGACGCGATTCAACCTGTGGTAGAGGTCCTCCCTGAAGGCGTTCTGCTTGATCGCGGCGGCCAGGTTCCGGTTGGAGGCGGCGATGACCCTGACATTGACGTATTTCACGTCGTTCGAGCCGAGCGGCCGGAACTGGTGGCCTTCGAGCACGCGGAGGAGCTTGGCTTGGACGGGCATCGGAATATCCCCGATTTCATCCAGCAAGATCGTGCTGTCATGGGCCTCTTCGAACAGTCCGCGCTTGTTTCGGTCGGCGCCCGTGAAAGCGCCGCGGACATAACCGAAGAGCTCGGATTCAAAAAGGTTTTCCGGGATCGAGGCGCAATCGCAAACCACTAGCTTTTGGCTGCGGACCCCGCTCAGGTTGTGCACGGCGCGGGCCACCATCTCTTTTCCGGTGCCGGTCTCGCCCGTGATCAGGACGCTTGTGAAATATTTGGCGATGTTTTCGATCAAGCCGAAGATTTCGAGCATATAAGGATTCTTGCTGATCATGTCTTGGAAGACATATTTCTTTTCTAGCTTTTTTTCGAGAAGGAAGGTCTCGCGTCGCAGGTCTCGTTTTTCGGCGACTTTTTTGAGGGCCTCGTGGATCGTCTCGACCTCCATCGGCTTGGCCAGAAAATCGGACGCTCCCTGATGGATCCAGTCCATCACGTCTTCGGGAGGGACGGGGTCTCCGATGACGATGACATAGAGGAGAGGGTCGAATTTTTTGAGCTTCCGCAACAAAGCCTGCTTGTCTTTGGGGACGTCTTCAATATCAAGGATGGCGATGCGCATCGGATGAGTTTTCATGAAACATAGAATGTCTTGTTCGGCGCGGCAAAAATGGAGCTTGAACGCCGCGGCCACCGGCGAGGCCTCGAGCATTTCGTACAAGGAGGTCTCTTTTCCGATGATCAGAAGGTTCTCAAGAGATCCCATGATTTCCGCTTTAAAATCGGCCCCTGTTCAGGTCTTGAACGCTATCTTATCAATTTTTGCCCCGGATTGACAACGATTTCAAAAAATTCTATTCCTTGCCGGCCTTTTTTACGGTCCCCGGTCTGCCCCGCACAAATTGAATGCGAATCCGGTCCTGGACCTCTTCCTCAAACCGGACGGTTTCGTATTTTGCCTGGGACAGGTATTTGAGGTGGGCGCGGAGATAGCTCAACCCCTGCATGGACAGGAAATCGAGCCAGGCGCCACGCCCGAACCGTTGAACTATCAGGAAATCAGCTCGGACGCTATGGCGGAATTCGCCTCGAACAGCTCCCGGTCCAATCTTCGCAAGTTCTGGACCTCGTTTGGGGAAGTCCGCTACCGTCTGGCCCAGATGATAGATCGCCGGACGGGAGCCGCGTTCTGTCCTTTGGCCAAGAGGCTTGCGATTATCCCCTATCGTCAGTATCAACGGGAGTCTCTGGAAGCGGCGGTCGGCCAGGCGGTCCACCTGTCGTACCGGTTGGCGGCGTCTGAGAAACGTCGGCTGCTTGGGCACGGCCCGGACAAAAGCACGCTTCACCGGCATCTTCAGGAGTTAGCTGAAACGCACGGGGCGTGGCCGACGCCTAAACATCGGCCGTTCAAGTTCCTGATGGTCGACGGCACCAAAGTGGCCCTTCAAGAGCGAGGGCGTTCTCTGGGCTCCTCTGAGCCGCGCTGGGCGTTGGCCTCGGAAGATGTCGGTCGGTCTTTTGATCTGGTCGGCTTCTGGGTCAACCGGGATTGGCGGGCGATCCGGCACGATCTGAGCCGGCGATTGGATCACAGCCGCCCGCGCCTATTGTTCTCTGACGGAGGACCGGGGATTGAGGAAAATCTTCTGTCTGCCCAGATGGACCAACAATGTTGTATCCGGCATGGCAAGAGGGACTGCCGCTTCCTCCTTTATGCGGCAAGGTCAAAGGCAGAGCCCAAAAACCGCTGCTGGAGTTGCTTGAACAAAATCCGCTGTTCCAGCTCCGCCAGGCAGACCTAGAGGCGCTCTCGCCTGAGGATGAGCCTCTGGTCCGGAAGCTGGTCAAAGCCATTCGGCGTTGCTTTCGGGATCTTCTGAGGGTGCTGCCCAATGACAAGTACCCCAAGACACGGACTTACGTCGACAACTTCTCCCGCCAGGCGATCACATTTTTCAACAATCGGCTCGACCGTCAGAACTGGATCCCGTTTACAGCCAATGCCATCGAATCGTCCTTCAGCCGCGTGGTCAATCGTATCAAACGGATCGGCGGGCCGTGGAGTGAAAATGGGTTGATGAACTGGCTGGCGGTTGCTTTTCGCAAAATCCTCCATCCCTCAATGTGGCCGGCTCTGTGGAAACAATATCTTCGCCTTCATCGCAGTCTATCCCTCATCTCGCTGAGGGTTGAATGTAGGTGGATCTAATGCCATCACGCAACTTTGGGACAAGCTCTAAAATTTAGTTTACTTTTTTTTAAAAAATGTCTTTATTGTAAAAGGATGCTGCAATCTGCGTTCTTTCGCAGAGATTTCAAGTTCGTAGTCGTCGTCCCGCAAGGGTGGAATATACAATGCCATCAGGAGCATGAACATTTTGTTCCCATACTCTTTGCTATCGACGATCTCCGAATCCAAAGAGATTCTTTCACCAGTCGAAGATCGGATCAGTTGGGCCGTCAGATCCACTTGAGGAGATTCGAGGTCTCCAAGCCGTACAGGAACTATAGCCCAAAGATTCTTTACGCTCCCTTTAAGGGTCCCGACAAGAGGAACACATTCTTTTGTTAATAGAGGATAGAGGTGGACGATCGTAGCGCTTTTTTCATTCTCTTTTTTGGACGCGGACAGTTTGAGATAGACCGGCTCTTGACCCGGCATAAGAAGCAACGGCGAATAGAGGGCGATTGCAGAGGAAGCAGGGTCCGGGATTTGAAAAAATGATCTCCCAAGAACAGATTGACCTGTTTCCATATCTCTGGCCAGTGTCCGATATTCATACTTGCCGGGGGAAAGCGATGCGATATAGTAGGGATATAAAGTCCGATTATTGAAATTTGTGAGATCAAGCTCCCCACGTTCGGCCTTTACGACTTTATTATCACTATCGAAAAGATACATGAATAACTCGGCTTTGCCGGGAGGGATTCCCGTTTTCTCACTAACATCCAGGCGGCTCATCAGCAAAACAGAAGCGGTCGGATCTCCCAGAGGGAATAAAGGTTCGATGGGCATATCCAGAAAGTTCTGTGAGGCGGGCCTGTCGGAATATATTAGATCATAAAGCTCGAGATTCTTTTCAAGCTCGGGACGCTGGCTGAACGGCTTGGGATTGTAATAGCCGTCCTGGCTCAAGATCCTGCAACCGGGTCTTTTTACCTCCACTTTGATCTTGTGGTATTGCCCGTCCCAGCTTTGGCTAATGTAATATCCAACGACATAATAATGATTCGTCAGAGATTGAATATCTTCTGCAATGGACTTGACATCTTGGACATCCTCGAAATACTTTCCGCCGGAGGCAAAGGCAAAATCTTTCAATCGGCTGTGTTCTACTTCCCACTTTTCTGCCGCCTGGTACGCCCCGGTTTTCCAACGGATGGTGTTGATCGCGAAGACCGGGGCATTGGCTGAAGTGAAGTTCTTTCCTGTCTCTTTTCGGACTATGGATTCCCCCGTCCCCGTCGAGAATAACAGGATACTCTTGTTTCCGGGAATGAAACGTAGGGCTTCTGCTAGCTCGGACATCGTCATCCGAAAATCGGGAGCTTTTCTCGCTAGAAGATGCAGCCCCTCAACCTTACTAGCAACCCTGCCCAGGCCGAAAGCGCTGACCGGAGCGTCTTCGGATTTGACGTTCAAATTGCGACTTTCTTTCCCTGCTTCTTTTTCGGCATCGTCGAGTTCCTTGCCCACAATGCCTCCCGGGCTATGACTGAGCGGAATTTCTCGAGCTCTTTGGATGGCTTTTTTGATTTTTTCTTTATCCGATGTCAGATATTCTTCCATGCTTAAGCCTTTGAGCGGCGAATAACTCAAAACGCCAACTTCATCACCGGGCATGAGCTGAGTTTCAATGAAATGGAGGGCCGCCTTCTTGGAATTGGCCATCCCGATCTCGTCGTTTCCCTGAATGTCAAAGAAAATGAAGAATTTTCTGTTCATCTCCGGGCATGCCTTGTTTTCAGAACCGAAACTCTTGGCACCAGGAGAGAAGGTTTTCGCTCCGATACCATGAACTTCGAATTCCGTAATTTTCATTTGTGCGCCGTTGTCGTAAAGGATAAAATCTTCCTTTTTAAGGTCTGTGACGGGGCGGCCGTATTGATCCAGGACGCGCACGGAAACGAGCTTTATAACAGCTGCCGCTTCGTGCCGGAAAATTTGTTGCTTCTCCTGAGGCGTGGCCGAGATTAGACAGGGAAAAAAGATCAGGAAGAGAACGAATACCACTTGGAGGCTTTTGCGGATCTTTCTTCTCATCCTCGCTTTTTCAATCAATTTTGACTTCTACCGTAAAGAATCTGTAATTCTTATATTCGATGATAACTTGAGAGTTTAGGTATTTGGGGATCCATGGGCCGACATAGGACTCCTCGAAGACAGTCCTGCTGGGAAAACGGATCCCATTCTTTTCTATTCCATATTCGTGGATAGCGGCCAAGACCGGCCGTGTCTTTCTTTTTTCAGCTCTTGCTTTCAAGCTTTCGTACCCTTCGAGGGATTCCTGGTCCATTTCAATTTTAAGAACGCTGGAGTTCTCCTTGTCCACCCAGATCGTGCCGTAATTTCGATCTATTTTTACCGTGCCTTTCGGACGGGATTTCAGGACATGGGCTTCTCGCCCCAAGAATTTATCTTCGCCTTGAAGCTCAAAAGAGTAAAGGCTTTGGGATTCCTTGCTCAAGAATCCCACGGGGCCATAAACCGATTTCAGGGAATAAAAAAGCTTGGTCTTTAACGGGGCATCCTTGGCCAGCTTCTTTTCTCCATCTTCTTCGAGCAGGGTGCGACGTTCCTCGACGCCTCCGTCCTTTTTAATCAATTGATAATCATATACATAAGCATGTTTCTCTTTTCGGTCGGGCGTCCGAAAGACAGCCGATGATGTTCGGTAGGATTGTTTGAGTATTTCTTCTTCGATGCGTTCCTCACAAACAAAATGCAAAGCGGCATTTCTGACTTTCTCACAATATTTCGCCGCTCTTTCTAGAATATTCTTTATATCGTCATTCCCTTGATCGGCGGCGCTAAACGGAACACTGCACTTTAAGAGGAAGACAAAAGAGAGGACGGCGAATAAAAAAAACCTTTATTGCAAGCATTAACGCTATCGATCCTTTCTGAATTGTTTGCTCTCTTTCTTTTTGAGATTCCCTTGGGTTATGCGATAAATTTTAATGTTAGATTTTAGGTTTTGTCAAGCTTTCTGTCTCTTTAGACCAATCTATTCGTTTTATAGCCAAAGGGATAGGAAACGTAAATCCGTCGCTCAATGCCGTGCGCTTTATGTCGGTATTCGATTTTAAAATGCACTCCGGCACTTCGTCTATTCAGTACCCTTTTTTAAAAAGTAGTTATGCTATTTTTTCGGGTATTCTACAATGCATTCGTCCGTAAGCTCAGTACAATTATAGTATTCTTTCGAGCCATCTGTGCACGTCAAAGTCCATTCGGAAAAACAAATGCAATCACCAAAATTCTCCGCGCAATAGGGAGTGCCCCATTGCTCAACGCTTTGACATTCTTCGCCATGCATCGCTGCACATATATCCCAACAATCAGCGCGCGCGTTTATTCTGCATTCAAAAGGATGGCAATGGTGCTCAGTTCCGTAACATTCATAAATCGTTCCGGCTTCTGCGTTTGCCATCGAAGGAAAAACGCCAAGATTCAATGCCGTTAGAGCTAGCGAGACCGCGAAAAAAGAAACACGCTTTTTCATTTTTCCTCCTAAAAATTCTTGATTTCAAATATGCCGATTTTGTCGGCCTTCATGACTGCATAAATTCTCCCGTCATTCGCTATGCAACCGATCATGTTTATCCTCTCTGGAAATACGGATATGTCGAGGAGTCTGCCTTCAAGCGAATAGCGATACATCTCGTTTCGTCCCGCCTTCCTGTTAAAATAAAGCAGACACAAATTGTCGGATTGATCAAGAATAAGACTGAAAGGATCCAGAAAGCCCCTTTCTGATTTTCTCAGAATATCGATCAACCGCGTTTTTATGTCATCAAGCAGTCCGGTTTCCTTAATGGCAAATTCTTTTGCCAGCTTGTTTTCTCGACCAAAAATGAAAACCTTCAAAGCATAATTTGATAGCACTACGAGTTCGTCTTTTCTTGTTATCCTTTTTTGGAGGTCCTGATCGCTTAATTCTGCGGCGACGATTTTGTTTTTGGGTTTTTCCAGCGGAAACCGGAAATGAGTGCTCCGGTCCAAAAAGCACGCTTTCTGTTTAAGATCGACTCCAAAGCAACAAATAGCCTGAGGAAGATCTTTGCCGAGCAGATAGACATCCCCCCCTGCATTCGCCACTGCCCTGTCATATCGGATTTTAAGCGGCATAGCCCTTAGATATTTTCCGTCTTCCGCGAAAACGGCCACCCTCGCGTTTGATGGGTCGGTCGCATAGATTTTCTCATCATTTCCACAGGATATTTTCAAACTCGTCGAGCCAGGATCAGAGAGAAATTCCCCGGGGCCTTGACCTGCTCTGCCAAAAGAAAGAACGGCTTCCCTCGATGAATTGAATTTAGTGATACGGTTCCACCCCGAGTCCGCGACATAGAGATTTCCCTTCCGATCACAGCAAATATCCGATATTCTCCAAAAGTAACCATTTTCTTCCTTGGAAAAAGATTCCCCGATTTCGCCAGTTTTGCGAAGATTGATAATTTGGCCGGTCTTCTCCCCCGGAATCGACGAATCAAAGGGCTTTGGAAAAATAATTTGAATGAAAATCAAAATTAATACTAAGCCAATAAATCCTGATATTTTTCTGCTCATTTTGCCATCCGTTCAAGCAGCGTAAGACTAATCGATCTTTGGTTTTTTGGATCTTCACTAAAGATGATCTGCCCGCGTGAATTAAGCACGCTAAGACGCGGATCAATATCATAGCGGAACAGCTCGAAGTATTTTTCCGGAGGTAGATCTTTTATAGCTTTAATAATTCCAATATCGATTCTTTCGGCATTCAAGCCAAACCTTTTTATAAGTTGCCCGATGATTGAGGGGTTATTACTTTTGCCAAAAAGAACGAGTATGTTATAAGCCCCAGGATATTTCCCGGCGAAATCTTTCAAGAGTGAAAGCCGCCTGTTCTCGGGGCATTCTATACAAGGAGAAATAAAAAGATTAAGGATGAGAGGCTTACCCCTCAGATATGCTTCAAGTTCCACGGTTTTGTTAGTTCTAAGATCTAGAAATTGTATAAATTTGATAAGTGTGTCGAGCTCAGATAAGGCAATAGGATTAGAGGGATTTTTATCTATGGGCAGCAATTTCTGCAAATGAGAGTAGATTATTTGATTAGTGAGATCATGACTCTTTAGTTTGATCTTAAAATCTTTATCGATTAGGATCGTATCTCTTAATTGGGCCTGAAAAACGGCTGAGATATAACCGTCGTCGACTATAATCGGAGTTGAAAACTCATTATACTCGGGATCAGTTCTCCGATTTGATCGGCCTAACACGTCAACGAAGAATATTCTCAGTCCCAAGGATCTGAATCGGTTATATAGATGATCAAGAAAAATCATATAGGGAATATCTTGAGGACTGAAACGTGAAAATCTCAGCAATATAATGTTGCCGACATAATCTCTTAGAGAAATTCTCTCGCCCTTTATCGAAAGCATATCTATCTCTGGGCATGGCAGGCCAAAAAAGGAATTTTCTCCGGATGTGCCTTCAATGGAGGAGTTCAAAATAGGCTTAGATTCAGATCTCGTTGCTTTTTTTTGTAAGGCTAAGAATAATATTACGAAATTAGTGCATAGAATTATGGCCAATAAAAACATATGCAACCTTTTCATCTAATGTTCCTTCTGTAATATAAAAGAGGTCGTCGTCATCATTTTATAAAGACAATAAGCACATCGAAGATTACATCGCTCAGTGATTACGAGCAGGATCATCTCTAAAGAGTTCTGTATTGATTCATATAGCGAGTTGTAATGAGATCCGAGTCCGAATTGGACCTTCTTATTTGTCTTTAAGATATTCTTCTCCTCGATCGCGATTTGGATGCCGTTCACTGCTTTAAGGAATTCGTCAGGAGATCATAGCGATTCAGTTTTATCCAAAGCTTCTCCGATATCCATGGAAATGAGGTTATTAAGCAAAACGAATTCGAGATCGCTGCAGGCGAATATTCTGTTCGTTCCCGTATCGTAAATATATCCCCGGTTCTCTGTCTGGAACAGCTTCATCAAAGGCTTCGAATCTAGCCATAAATCCTTGAAATAACGGCTGAATTCTTCCTTTTTTTCCCGAAAAAGATGTTGATCCATCTCTTTGTCCCTTCTATATTCGATTGGTTCAATCTTGGTTCTTTATATAATAAGATGGACAAAAAATATCCTCCCCTTTAATGCTTTTTTGCTCTTTCCTCTGGAAAATGTCTCTTTTCTTAGAAGATAAATTCTTGAATATCTAAAGTCAACAGCTTGCGCGATATTTCAATTTTTTTGAAATATTTTCGAATTTATTAAAATAAAGTGATGAATTTTGGCATTCAGAACTGTTTATATAGATAGGGATAATGACGAAACCAGAAGACAGGTTGGATTCCTGGAAGGAAATTGCCGATTATATCGGCAGAAATATAGGAACTTGCATCAGATGGGCAAGATATTTGGGATTGCCGGTATATCGTATCGACAAAAAATCTCCGCGTTCTCGAGTTTTTGCGTATAAATCAGAAATTGGTCATTGGTTTGAGAACAGGAAAAAATGAATTATACCCTGGCTTTTTTATATGAGCAATAAATTCTTGAATTTTTTCGCTATTCTTTGCCGGCTTTTTTTGCGGTCCCCGGCCTGCCCCGCACAAATTGAATGCGAATCCGGTCCTGGACCTCTTCATCAAACCTGACGGTTTCGTATTTTGCCTGGGACAGGTATTTGAGGTGGGCGCGGAGATAGCTCAACCCCTGCATGGACAGGAAATCGAGCCAGGCGCCACGGGCCGTCTCGTCCATCAGCTCCGGCGTTTCCTCGACGAAGGTGACCTGCGTCCGGGGGGAGAGGCGGCTTTCCGTGGATGAGCGCCTCTTGGCATAAAGGTTGACGCCGTCATAGAGCTCGAGATAGTCGAGATGGGGCTGCCAACGGGCTGCCCAGCGGAAATAGCGGTCGGTGAATTTTTTGTTGGACTCCTTGATCTTGTCGTTCGACTGCATCTCAGTGATGATGAAACTTTTCAGCTCATCTCCGGCTTCTTTATATTTTTGGTAGAGCGGCAGGCTGAGGGACCTGTAAAGAACATACCAGCCGCGGGGAATCCAATAATCGCGGAAAAGATACGGCGAATAATTCGAAAACTGCTGCACCCATTCGTGGGAAGGATATCCGTGGAGGTTGAGGTAAATGTCGGGCTGCCATTTGCTGTATAGGCTCCGCCGGACCAGGGCTTCCGGCAGGATCGGCCGCGAGCTGCCGCCCATGGAGCCCACGTCGATACCCAGAGAGCTGTAGCGGCCGGCGTGGAGGCTGTGGAACGGCGTCAATTTCTGGAGGTCAAAGGCCAGGGCGGCGCCGTCAGGATTTTCCATCGGATGAAGCACGAAGTTGACCTTGTTGATGTAATCCTGGTAGGTCTTGTCCGTCGCCAGCAGCTCGGCCAGCTTGAGGATGTAACTTGTCGAAGACACTTCGTTGGCATGCTGGCGACCGCTGAGATAGATCGTGGGCTTGGCTGCGATGAGCCGGGGAATTGATATATACTTGCCGAGCGGCTTGTACACCTCGACCACGGGAACGTCGCGGCCTTCGAAAGATTTTCCCCCGACATAGGCCCTGATAGACGCGAATTGGGCCAGACGGTCGACCGTTTCCTGGACCATCTCCGGAGACAGGATTTTCGTCGTATCGACAATCATTTCTCCAGGTTTCAGGGGCTTGGCGGCCAACTTTTCCTGAGTTTCGGGGACGACAACCTGAATTTTTTCCTCTTTTTCCATATCCTTGCATTTTATTCTGAGGGTGATGGCATTGAGATTCGGCAAGCTCAACGCCGTCGGCAGGAGGTTTTTATCCAGGAGCTCTCTATAAGAACCCAGGATATCCAGCAAGGCCAGGTATTCGTTTTCTTTTTCAAACTCGAGCTCGATGATCAGGCTTTCGATTTTTTCTTCAAGCCCGTTGTAGATCAGCGCCGGAATCTGGAGCGGTTTCGGCTTGAGGGCGGGGAAAGCGATCTTGCGGCTGGACTCATCACGGCCCTTTTCTTTCCATTTCAGGACCATTTGGGGGGAGGAGGCCGCCCAGTCCTCAAACGTCACTTTCAACTTGGGGCGCTCTCCCTCCGAAGAGGGATGGATCACCGGCAAAATATTGCCGGGCGCGGAAAAGCGGGACGTGTCTTCGGGCAATTCCTGCTCCTCGACGTCCAGCTCGGTGATGCCCCTCAGAAAGTCGAGCGTGTCAAAATAGAGCTCATCATGGAGAGCTTCGAGCGAGCTGACGATTTCTTCATCCAGACCGATCCGGAAATCCGGCTCGCTGGCCCACAGCTCAACCATCAGCCGCTTGAAATACGGCTGCTTGGAATAGGTCGGCTCGTTTCCCGTTTTTTTCAGAATCTGAGAATAGACGGGGCTGAGGACTTCATCCTGGTAATAATCCCAGACCTTTTCCAGGTCGCACTTGAGCGGCGTGTCGATGATCACCTCATTTCCCGCTTCGATTCTCAGCCACCCCGTGGTCAGCTTCACAGTCCCCCATTCGGGAAGGGGCTTGAGGTAGGGGATTTCCCGGATGCGCGGCGAAAAGCTCTGCTGGAACAAGACCGCGTTTTTTGGATCATAAGCGATCACTTCATAGATGGAATCGCCGGCCGGCTTGAGCTCAAGATGGATCTTATCCAGGGGAAGATTGAGGTCTCTGGCCATGATCTCATCCACCGGATAGAGCTCCTGCAGCCAGCGGGCCGGCTCCGAATAAAACCTTTTGGGACGGCTCAGGTTTTCCTTTTCCTCGGCGAATCTGATGACGATTTGGCCGACGGCCTTACCCCGGAGCTGCGGCAAAACCTTTTCCTGCAGCCAGAAAAAGCCCTGCTTGTAGGCCGAAAGGACTTCGACTTCGGCGCGAGCCCTTTGGCTTTCGGCAAACATGGCCTCGACCTGTTTTTTGACCTTCTGCCGAATGTCCGGCGATTCGCTGAGGCCCAGGCTGATGCGAAGCGGGATGATTGGGTTGGCCAGGCCCTTCACTTTTTCCTCAATGAGCTTCAAGGCGTCGTCGGCTTCCCAGGAAAAGGCCTGCTCCTTCTCGAAGATTTTCTTGCCGTCATTCATGAGGAAGCTCTTGACCTCGAGCGACTCTGTTTTTAGCGAAGCGGCCAGACTTTTTTTCACGTCCTCCTCGAATTTCGGGTTGGGCTGGGGCAGATAGATCTCAGCCTTGAATGATTCCAGCTCTTTGTCCCTGAAATCCTCGAGGCCCTTTTTCAGGCCCTGGGCCAGATAGGCCTCGGCGCTGCCGAGCTCTCCTTTAAAAAATTTTTCTAGGTCCGCCGCGGCATCGCTGATCTGGCGGTGGCCGTCTTTGTATTCGTCCAAGTAAGGAAACGTCTGGTTGAAATAGGTCAAGATTTTTTCCAGGCCGATATTGTCCGCCGCCTGAAAAACTAAGGCGCTGGATTTGTTGAAGGCTTTGGGGACGACTGTTGCGATCCCCCAGGTATTTTCGAGCGGGGGGACTTTCAACTTTCCAATCCTCTGCAGCTCCTGACTGAGCGTGTTAGGGCCGATCAGGATGGGTGCCACCAGGGCTTTTTTATTCTCGATCTCTTTGTCGAGGTAAACCACGGGAAAAGAGGCCCCTGCCGTTCCAAGCATGAGCCTGGTGGCGACCTGGGCAATCCCCTTGATATTCGAGCCCTGGGGAATAATTACCTGAGAGTCCAGGGCATCGATGTTCCCGTCTCGATCGAGATCCCCATAGAATCCTTTGGTCGTCAAAAGGCTGAGCAGGTCGAACTCTTTTCCGGCCCCATCCGCCCTCGGCGAGTCCTTGAAAGAAGGCGTCAGCATCCGCCTGGGGAACCCCAGGCGTGGGATGACCGCCTGCAGGCTCTTTTTTCCGTAGCGGAGCGAGAGGATCAATTGAGCGCATCCGGGGTAGGACAGGACGTCTGTTTTTTGGCCCTTCTGGTGCTGCTGGAGGAGCGTCCCGAACGCCCTAGACGATTTCCCCAGGTCGTCTTCGTCGGTGAAGTAGATCTCTACGGTCAGGTCCTTGATCTCGCCCGAATTGAACGATAGTTTCTTGAGGGCAGCCGGGCCCTTTTTCAGGGGAGGGAATTCGTAGAGGACCGATTTGATGATGGTCTTTTGAAGGTTCACGCCTTCGGCGGCCAAGAACTGAGTGATGTCCTTTTCCAGAGAAGCATAGGTCGTTCCTTCCTCCCGTCCCCAGATCTCCCAAAAATAGGGCCAACGGAGGAAGAATGCGCGGCCCGTCTGGAGGAGAGCGTCTTCACTGCCGGCGATAAGAATCACGCCGTTTTGGTTCTTCATAGAAAAAGCGGCGACCAGGCCCTGGTTCGGTCCGAGCGTGGGCACGAGGATGTCTTCATCCTTGATGGCGTCCTTGAGCCATTTGACATTCGTCCCGATGAAAATGGGGTTTTCCAGGCGTTCGATGCGCGAAATATCGGACTCCCGTTTGACCAGGGAAAAGTCTTGGACCAGGCTTTCCAGGTTGGCCCGCGAGGCGATGTCGGAGGCGACGGCCAGCTCGTAGGCATTGGCGTTGTCGGGAATGACGATGCACAGCGCGATCTTATCGGCAAGAGAATCGCCGTCGAGGTCCTTGATCCCTCTGCCCAGCAGGAACAGATGAGAAAGGCTGGCCACCTGGGCCGGGAGAGAGTGGACAAACAGCAGCATGATGAAGAGCGTCAAAATGGTTTTTTTCATCCCGTTATCTCCTCGTCGTCGATCTCCTGGTCAGCCGCGTTCATTTTATAATAAAAGCGCTTAGAATTGTAGCTCGGACGGCCGGCGGTTGACGAGATGCGGCAGTCGTTTTATAGTTATGGCAATTTCTCGGGAGAATTGCCTCAATTTAGAAAGGAGGTCGGATGTTTAAAGAATTCAAAGAATTTGCAATGAAGGGGAGCCTGCTCGACATGGCCATCGGCTTCATTATGGGCGGCGCTTTTGGCAAGATCGTCACCTCCCTGGTGAACGATGTGATCATGCCTCCCATCGGGCTAGTGCTCGGGAAGGTCGATTTTGCCGGCCTATTCATCAACCTGTCCGGGAAGCCCTATGCTACGTTGGCTGAAGCCAAAGCGGCGGGCGCGGCGACGATCAACTACGGCATTTTTCTAAACGTTTTTATCGATTTTCTGATCGTGGCGCTGGTGATGTTTCTTTTGATCAGGCAGGTCAACAAGCTCCGACGCAAGCCGGCCGAGGCGCCCGCGGTCCCGACGACCAAGGAATGCCCCTTCTGCTTTTCCGTCATCCCGATCAAGGCCGTCCGCTGCCCCAAGTGCACCTCACAGCTCAAGCCCTAAAAAAGATATTCGGCTCTCTTCCATTTTGTGTGGGTTATCCAAAACGGAGTCTGTTTGAGACTCCCGAATTCCTCCACGCGAGAGAGGAGAGAACGGGGTACCTTCATTGACTGAATTGACCAGCAGCGTTCCGTGGGCTTGCCGTTCTTTATTCAAACAGGAGCGCGACGGCGACCGCCCCAATGCCGCTGTGGACGCCGATGACGGGGGCGACATCCATGACAAAAGCGACCTTCCTATGCAGCATATCCGTAAGCTTTTGTTCGTACAGATTGGCCCGCTCAGGATTCCGGGCATGGACGACCGCATAGCCCCAGATCTTATCTTTTTGGGCCAGCGCCCGAATCCGTTTCAGGATTTTCGCCATGTTGGCCTTGCGGCTGAACGATTTTCCGGCCGCTGCCGTTTTTCCTTCTTTGTCCAACTCGATGATCGGCTTGAGATTCAGGATTTTTGCGACAAGCCCCTTGGCCGGGCTGACGCGCCCGCCGCGGACCAGGTATTTCAAGGTCTCCACGTCCACGATAATCTTGGTTTTGGGAATCCAGGTCTCGATGTCCTTGACGATCTCATCATGCGGAGCTCCGGCCAGGACCTTTTCCGAGGCCCGCGCCACAAGCAGGCCGAGGGAGGCGGAGATATGCCGGGAATTGATCACGCTGATTTTTTTGCCGGGCATCTTTTCGGCGATTTTCAGGCACATATTATAGAAGCCCGTAAGCTGATCCGAGATGCTCAGGACGATGATCGAGTCATAGTGACTCGCCAGGAAGGCGAGAAAATTTTGCACTCCCTGGATAGGCGGCTGGGCGGTCGTCGGAATGTCCTTGGCTGTCTTCATGAGCCCATAAAATTGGTCGGCCGTGATCGTAATTTTGTCCAAGAACTGAGTCGAACCGAACGATAGAAGAAAAGGAACGACCTGGATCTGGCGCTCGTCCAGGATGGATTGGGGGAGGTCGCAGGAGGAGTCCGTGACGAGGGCGATTTTCGCTTTGGGAGAATAGGCCGCTTCGTGCTGTTTCCGCATGTCCTCCGCTTTAATTTGGATGATGGCGCCGTAGTCCTTGAGCGTGAAGAAGAGACGGGAGGGATCATTGGTGTGGACATGGATCCGGACTTTTTCCTCTGTGCCGGCGACGACCGCGGACCCGCCGTGCTGCTGGACGATGCCCCGGATTTTATCGGCATCGAGGGCTTCTCCCGTCAACAGGGCCTCGGAGCAGTAGCGGTATTCCAGCGATTCCTCGGCCGATGGAATCCGAATTTCTTCATGCGTCGGCATGACCTCCATCTTCGGAATCCGGGTTAGCTTGCCCTTTTTTATGAAGTGGACGATCCCCTCTAGAAAATCGACAAAGCCCTTCGCTCCAGCATCAACCACCCCGGCTCGGGCTAAGACTTGGAGCTTGTGGGTTGTCTCTTTCAGCGATTTCTGGGCAACAGGAAGAGAATCGGTCAGGAGCTCGGAGAAGTCCGAGGTCTGCGTCCGTTTCTGATAAACAGCTTCGGCCCAGTCCCGGATGACCGTGATCATCGTGCCTTCGACGGGAGTGACGATGGCTTTATGGACGTAATGAACAGCCCTTTTTGCGGCTTCGCCGAAGGCCTTGGTGGAGAGTTTGATTTCGTGCTCCGTCTCTTTGCTCATGCCGTGGAAGAATTGAGCAAAAATGATCCCGGAGTTGCCTTGGGCGCCGCTGAGGGCGGCATTGGCGATGGACCTCAACGTGGCTTTGATGGACCGGTTGGCGACCGCTCCTTCGGCGATGGCCTTCATCGTCGAGGCCAGGTTCGTGCCGGTGTCCGAGTCCGGCACAGGGAAGACGTTGATTTTATTCAAATAGGCCTGGTCCTGAATGACGGCATGGCCGCCGGCAAGAACGGCATGGTAGAGCCTGTTTCCGTTGAGGTAGTTGATCTTCATCTTCGAACCCGCTTCAGTATAAACGATCCCGTCACAAGATTCAAATGATTGATTTTTGAATCGTTGGGCAAGAACTACCTTTTATAATACCATAAATCGATAAAAAAAGTAAAGTCAGCCGCTTTCTTTTCGCCGGGTGAGCGGAATACCCCGAGCCCCTTATTTGACGATGAATGTTCGGCCGTCATACCGGATGATGCTCATTTTGATTTCGTAAACATTCTCCAAAAGGGCCTCATTGAGAATGTCGTCCGGCTTTCCGAACGCGACCACTTGGCCTTCTTTCATGAAGACCATGGCATCGGAATATTTTACCGCCATGTCCAGGTTGTGGAGCGTGACTATAATGGTTTTCTTTTTTTCTTCGGCCAGCTTTTTGGCCAGCGCCAGGATCTCGGTTTCGTGCTTGGGGTCGAGGAACGAAGTAGGCTCGTCGAGGATGAGGATATTTGATTTCTGGGCCAGGGCCCGCGCGATCAGAACCAGCCGTCGCTCGCCGCTGCTGAGCTGGAAGTAGGGCCGCGATGCAAAATGCCCCAATGAGACAAACTCGAGGGCTTCCTGGGCGATCGTGACGTCGCCGGGGGATGGAGAGGAGAAAATCGGGAGATAAGCGGCCCGCCCCATCAGGACAAAATCCAGGACGGTGTAGTTGAAGGCCGTGGCGTGTTCTTGGGGAACATAGGCCAGGAGCCGGGCCCGTTCGTTCTCCCGCATGGCGCCGATATCCCGCCCCTCGATAAACAGCGAGCCCTTGGCCGCGGGAAGGATGGCGCTGATGCATTTCAGGAACGTCGTCTTGCCCGCGCCGTTGGGGCCGACGATCGAGGTCATCTTGGCGCTTTCAAACTGAAGGTGTTCGACGTGGAGCGAGAAGTTCCGGTAACGGTAGGTGAGGTTCTGGACCGTGACACTCATAGCCAGGCCTTCTTCGACTTTCTGAGGAGGACGATGAAGAATGGGATGCCGATGAGGCTGGTGAAAATTCCCACGGGCACTTCGAAGGAGGCAAAACTCCGGGTGATGTTGTCGGCGACCATCAGGAAGCCGGCGCCAAGCGCGGCGGACATCGGGACGACTTTTCTGTTGTCCACCCCCACCATCATCCGGACAAGATGCGGAATGATGAGGCCGATCCAGCCGATGATGCCGGCCACGGCCGTGGCCGCAGCGGTGATCAAGGCCGTCAAGAAGATCACCAACAACTTTTCTTTGCGGATGTTGATGCCCAGGGATCGGGCCTCCTCATCGCTCATGGATAGGACGTTCAACCTCCAGCGCATCAGAACGAGAACGAGAATCCCGACTCCTATCAGAGGCAGAGAGATGGCCAGGTCCGTCCAGCCTGCCTTCCATAGGTTCCCCATCAGCCAATTGAACAAGGCCTGGAGTTCATAAGGGCTGGCCAAGAATTCTACGAGCGATAGAAGGGCAGAAAAAAAGGCCGAAACAATGACTCCGGTGAGGAGCAGGGCGATGATGGGCGAGTCTGATTTTCTGGCAATGAGCAGGACGATAAGGACGGCGATGATGGCAAAGACGAATGCCGAAATTTGAGGCGGAATATTTCCCCCAAAAAATACCATCGACAGCGCCGCGCCAAAAGCGGCCCCGGAGGAAATGCCGAGGATGTACTCATTGACGAGGGGATTCTTGAAAAGGGCTTGAAGCGAAGCCCCGGAAACGGATAACGAGGCCCCGACCGCCAAGCCCAGCAGCAGCCTGGGAATCCGGACGTTAAAGATGATATTGAGCGAGTTGGCAGGGAGCCCTTGTTTCAAAGAGGGGAAGATCGGGGAGATGAGCGTTTTCAACAGATCTTTAATGGGAATGTGGACGGTTCCGACGCAGAGAGATAGGAGAAAAATGAACAGGGGAAGGAGGTAAACGAAGAGGCTGAGGGCGCGCGGCCGCTGTTTATTCATGCGCCCATTCGTCGCATTTCAAGATGTTGCAGAGCGAGGAATAAACGGAATCGAGGCCATAGATTTTTTTGAAGATCTTGTTGCCCTCCCTCTCGATTCGAACGTCGGCGAATTTTTCAGGATAGAATAGCTTGGCCAGATACAAGGTCTCGACAAGCACTTGCCCCATGTCCCACCAGTTCCAGAAGCCAAAGGTATAAAAGACTTTTTTCTTCTTGACGGCGGCGAGGCTGGTCAATCTCGGGTCGCGGAGGACATTCTCCACGGTGACGATTCTTTCTCGGGGTGGATAATTGCCGTGGATCAGGATGATGTCGGGATTCCATTTGATGATCTGTTCCACATCGACGACCGTCTTGTCCACGCCCAGGGAGGCCGGCAGGAGGTTTTGAGCCAAGTTGATGCCGCCGGCCGCGCTGACCGGCTCGTAGTTAACGATGGTCTTTGTCAACGCGCCGTAAAACGATAGATAGACTCGCGGCTTTTTCGCCGGCGGCTCAACCAGAACAACGTTCTGGACACGGCCCAGGATTTCCTTGAAATAGGCCATGAGCTCGGCGGCTTTCTCTTTGCGGTCGAGGATATCTCCAAGGAGTTTTGTTTCTTCGAAGAGCCTGTCGAAACGTCCCATCGATGCCAGGGCGATGACGGGGACCTTCATTTTCGCCTGAAGAGATTCGCAGACTTGCCTGTCCTCGGGAGCACCGAAAATGATATCGGGATTCAGGCGGATGAGGGTTTCCATGTTGACGTTATAATCGGCCATGGAAGCAAGAGGAAGCCGAGTTTCGAGAGGATAGACAATTCTGAACAAGCGGTCGTTCGTGCGAAGGAAATAGTCGATTCCCACCAGCCTGTCCGCCGCCCCCAACGCGACAATCAGCCGCGTGATCTCAGACTGGAGGGAAAGCACCCGCTCGACTTTGCCGGGAATCGTCACGGTCCTCGACAGGCTGTCCGTGATGGTCCTTTGATCTTGAGCTGTCGATAGAGGAGTGAACAAACTGCAGGACAGAACGGCCATCAGGCCGGCGGCCAATACAAAACAAGCTCTTCTTATGAACGGCTTCATGGCGGAATAACCTATTATAGAAAATTTTTGGCCGCCTTTCCAGAGAATGGACGCCGTCCGGTGAGCCCTACATCCCGTACAGATCGATGATTTCTTGTTTCGTCTTGCCCAGGATCTTGAATTTCTTCCCGACCTTGGTGAAGGCCTCGAGCGCCTTGTCCAAATGATGGATTTCGTGGGCGGCTGAGATCTGGGTTCGGATTCTCGCCTGCCCTTGGGGCACGACGGGGAAGAAAAAGCCGATGGCATAGACGCCCTCATCGTAGAGCGCCCGCGAGAAATCCTGGGATAGCTTGGCGTTGAACAGCATGACGGGCACGATCGGTGTGTCGCCTTCTCTCAGGACAAATCCGGCCTCCGTGAGTCCTTTTCTCCAGTAGGCGGCGTTCTTCTCCAGCTTGTCTCTCCGCTCTGTGGTCATGGACAGGATATCGAGGACTTTGAGAACGCCCGCCACGACGACCGGCGCGATGGTGTTGGAGAATAGATAAGGCCGGGCTCTCTGGCGGCACATCTCGACGAGCTCCTTGCGACCGGACACGCATCCGCCGGACGCCCCGCCGAGGGCCTTGCCGAACGTGGTCGTGATGATGTCGACCTTGCCCATAACTCCGCATTTCTCATGGGTGCCGCGCCCGGTCTTGCCGATGAACCCGGACGAGTGCGAATCGTCCACGAGCAGCAGGGCTTCGTATTTTTCGCACAGGGCGACCATCTCATCCAGCTTGGCCGTGTCGCCGTCCATAGAGAAAACGCCGTCGGTGATGACCAGCTTCAAGCGTTTGTCCGCATGGAGCTGGAGCTTGGATTCGAGATGGGCCATCTCGGAGTGTTTGAATGTGTCGTGCATGGCGCTGCAGAGGCGGATGCCGTCGATCAGAGAAGCGTGGACCAGACGGTCGGAGATCATGACATCGTCTTTTGTCAGAATCGCCTCGAATACGCCCGCGTTAGCATCCATGCAGGAAGGGAATAGGATCGTGGCCTCTGTGCCCAAGAATTGGGTCAACCGATCTTCCAGCTCGCGATGAATATCCTGGGTGCCGCAGATGAAGCGGACCGAGGACATCCCGTAGCCGCGCGAATCCAGCCCCTGGTGGGCGGCTTTGACGACCTCGGGGTGGCTGGACAGCCCGAGGTAATTGTTGGCGCACATATTGATCACTTTTTTGAGTGAGGCGCCGGCGGGGAATTCGACGTCGATCTCGGCGGCCTGGGGAGAGTGGATGAAACGTTCCATCTTGAAAATACCAGCATCCTGGATTGCTTTCAGTTGATCCTGGTACATGGTGCGAATTTTATCGCTGTAGGCCATTGGTCGTGCTCCTTATTGATATCAAAAGAATTATTTTACGAATCTTTTAACCAGCGTCACGATCTTGTTCACGGAGTCGAACGCTTCGGGCGTGGCATCGCCGTCGGGGATGGAGATCTTATATTTGTTCTCCAGGAATCTCTTGAGCGAGACCATCGAAAACGAGTCCACGATCCCGCCCGAAATCAGGGGCGTGTCGTAGGTGATGGGGTCGCTGCCCTCTTCCAGATACTCTGCGCTCACGTATTTGAGAACGACGTCTTTTGGGTCTTCCATGATTGTACTCCTTTTAGCAAAGATCCGGGGACATGGACCGAATTTCTAAATTCGGCACGTGTCCCCATTTTTTCTTCCAGATCAATCGTTCTCCAGCGTGGAGGTATCGCCGATCTCTTCGCCCCATTCCTTGGCCTTGAGGATGCGGCGCATGATCTTTCCGCTCCGGGTCTTGGGGAGCGAATCGATATATTCGATTTCCTGGGGCATGGCCAGCGGCGAGAGCTTTTTCCGGATGAAGTTCATGATCTCAAGCTCCAAGTCCGAGCCGGCCGCAAAACCCGGCTTTAAAGTGACAAAGGCCTTGACGACCTCCATATTGAGCGGGTCGGGCTTGCTGACGACGGCGGATTCCGCGACGGCGGGGTGCTCGAGCAGGGCGGATTCGACCTCGAACGGGCTGACCAGATGTCCGGCCGTGTTGATGACGTCGTCGTCTCGGCCGACGAACCAGAAGTAGCCTTCTTTGTCGATGCTGGCCCGGTCTCCCGTGAGGTACCAGCCGTTCTTAAATTTATTTTTATAGGCGTCTTCGTTATTCCAGTATGTCCGCATCATCGACGGCCAGCCGGGCTTGATGGCGATCAGGCCGATCTTTCCCGGCTCGCCGTAGGGCTCGTAGGTTTTCGGGTCGACGACCGTGGCCGTGATCCCGGGGAAGGGTTTTCCCATGGAGCCCGGCTTGATCTTCATACCGGGATAGTTGCTGATCATGATCGATCCGGTTTCGGTCTGCCAGAAGGAGTCATGAAAGGGCTTGCCGAAGACTTTTTCCGACCAGATGACCGCTTCCGGATTCAGCGGCTCGCCGACGCTGGCTAAGTAGCGCAGGGAAGAATGGTTATATTTTTTCACGATCTCATCGCCGGCCTTCATCAGGGAGCGGATCGCCGTCGGAGCCGAATACCACATCGTGACTTTGTATTTTTCGATGAATCGGTACCAGGCCTCGGTTGAAAATCCGCTGTCCAGGACGGCCTGGGTGACGCCCATGCTCCAGGGGCCGATGATTCCGTAGGAGGTGCCGGTAACCCAGCCGGGGTCGGCTGTACACCAGTAGATATCTTCGTCCTGAAGGTCAAGGACCCATTTGGTCGTTAAATACTGAGATATCAGCGAGTAATGGACGTGCTTGACCCCTTTGGGCTGGCCGGTCGTTCCAGATGTGTAGTGGAGAAGCGACGGGGATTCGGCCGTGGTCGGGAAAACATCAAAGGAATCGACCGGAACGGCCTTTTCCAGCGAGAAAGCGACTTCTCTTTCTTTGAGAGGGATTTTTCCGTCGTAGTCCAAGATGATGATATGCTTCAGACTGGGAAGTTTGTCCAGGATCTTGCGGACCTTGGAGGCGTGCTTTTTCTGAGTGAAGATGGCGGAGGTTTTGGCGTTATCCAGCCTGACAAAGAGCGACTCATCGCCGAATGCGGAAAAGAGAGGCTGGGCGATAGCCCCCGTTTTCAGGATTCCCAGCAGACCGATATAGAGCTCGGGCACCCTGTCCATAAAGAGGCAGACGCGCTCTTCATTCTTGATGCCCAGCCCGCGCAGGAAAGCTCCGATCGTATTGCTAGCCCGTCGGACATCGTTATAGGTGAATTTCTTCTCGGTCCCGCCCAGGCCTTCCCAGAGGAGGGCCGGCTTTTCGCCTTTTCCCTGTTGGCAGATCCGGTCTGAGCAGTACCAGCCGATGTTGATGACACGGCCCGGTTTGTAGTCAAGTTCCTTCTCGGAGATGGACCAGCTGAAGTTTTTGAGCCGTTCTTCGTAGGATCCGATATTTGACATGGAGTATCCTTTAGAGCGAATCATCAAAAAGAAAAAGATTATAGCCTATTCTCTAGAAAAATCAAAGCGGCCGAGCTCCAAGAGATGGCACGGGCCCGAGCGATGAGTTAGGGAAATTGGGAATCGGGAAGCTGGGTGATGGCGGGGCATGACTTCAAACACCCGCCAGTCTCGAACATACGATAAATGAACTACACTCTCAAATAAAAAATAGAAATTTCCTATTGACAAGCAGTCTCGGTTTGGGTATCGTAAGGCACACCTAACTCCAAGGTAAATACAATATATAGTAGAAATTATGAAGAGAGGTAGCATATATAGATTTTTTGCTTGACAATCTTAAAAAGACAAGCTTATAATTTAGCCATTAAAATTAGACGTTATTTCAGCAATCATGCCAACAATCATCCGCCGACACAGAAAATATTTTATGCTCAGCTTTCTGGTCTGGTTCTTTATCGGCGGCCAGCCTTCCGAATTCGGCCAGGAAAATGCCTTTTTCCATGGTTTTTTGATCCAAAAGCCTGTTGTTCGCATCGCTCTCGGTGTCAACCTGGACAATATCCTAATCCGGTCCTCTTCCGGTATGAAGCTCTATCAGGTCAGCGGGAGCTATAAGCTGCTGGCGGAAAATGCCTCTGAAGTTAGGGTTAAGGGTCATAAGGAGAGATTAGCGGAGAAGTTTATCGTCCAAGTAGCCCAGATCAAGGGAAAGGATAAAGCCGAGGATGCGGCCCGGGAGCTTAGGCCCAAAATCGATAATCGGGTCTATGTGATTGAGGATAAAGAAAATCCGTTGGAAGGCATCTTTCAGGTCCGCGTCGGCGATTTCTTAACCCGCAGCGAAGCCTTGAATTTCATAAGAAAATTAACCCAGATCGGGACCAAGGACGCATGGATTGTCAGAGAAGAAGTGGCGGCTTCGGAATCCAAGCCACAATGGGTTTTGGTCAATGACGAACTCATCAACCTGAATCCAGAGACGGCGCTCTATTTTATTCCCGTCAGCCCCGAGAGCTTCCTCTCCTATGGGGGGCACAGCTACCGCGGAATTATGATCTTGAAAGGGAGTCGGAAGGGGATCCTCCTGATCAATATCTTGAACCTCGAGGATTACCTCAAGGGCGTCGTCCCGGGCGAGCTTTCCCCTTATAGTTTCGCGGAGCTCGAGGCCCTTAAGGCCCAGGCCGTAGCCGCCAGGACGTACGCACTAAAAAATATCGGTCAGTTTGAAGACCTGGGGTTCGACCTTTTTGCGACGCCCATTTCCCAGGTGTATGAAGGGATCACGATCGAGCATCCCCTGAGCAATCAGGCGGTCGAAGAGACCGTGGGCCAGGTGGCGGTTTATGACGGCAAGCTGATCAATGCCCTTTATACGAGCACCTGCGGAGGTGCGACCGAGAATATCGAGAACATGTTCGAAGGCAGCTCCGTGCCCTACTTGAAGAGTACGGAATGTATAATGGAAAATGAACGGGTCTGGACGCTGCTCGGCTCGGCGGTTCTTGCTTCGATCCATGCAGGCGGAATAGACATCAGCCCGAAGCTGGCGTATCTCATGGCCCTTAACGTCTTGCCTCTCCAAACAGACCCAGCGCAATTCAAGGAGCCGGCGGTTTTTGATGAAGTCGTCCACTGGGTCCGAAATGGGTTAGCGCTTGTCGGCAAAAAAAATGAAATCTCCATTCCGGAAAGTGCCCCCATTAATTTTGTCCGCTACGCTCGACTTTTGATCGACGCTTTTCGCTGGCAAGACAGAGTGCGGAATCTCCTTTTGAAAAGCGAAGCCGACCATATCCTGAGGGAGGCGGCAACTCTCAATACGGAGGAAAAGAACGATCTGGCTTATTTGGTGTCGGCAGGGATTTTCCCGGTTTTCTCGGACCTCGCAAACAGAGAACGCCTCCTGACGCGGGGCGAAGCGGCCTATTATCTCTATAAAGTCATCGCGACCTACAAAGACTTCTATCACCAGGGAAATTTCCGGTCATGGAACGATCATATAATCGAAGTGATGGAAGACGGTGAGAAAAAACAGTTCGAGCTTTCCCCGGACCTTTTTCTCCTGGAAAATTTTGAGGATACTGTGGTCTTCCCCTCGGCCATAGATTTTTCCGGGGGAGAAGCCGTGAAATGGATAGACATCGACGGCAAGGTCCGGCTGATACAAGTTTTTCCCTCGCCCATCACCAATATCCTGGACCAGCCATCTCAATTTCACCGGTGGCAGGCAAGGGTTTCCCGGGAAGATCTGGAGGCTAGAGTCAACTTGTATTATCCCATCGGGAAGCTCGTCGACCTGATTCCTCAGAAAAGGGGCGTATCGAAAAGAGTGATCGAGATGTCCATCATCGGTCGGGAAAGCCAGGTGCGCGTCACCGGCTTGAAAATCCGCCAAGTGCTCGGCCTGAGAGACAATCTCTTTGTCATCGACCGGCAGCAGAATGAGGAAGGACAGATCACGCATTTTATCTTCACCGGAAAAGGCTGGGGTCACGGCGTCGGTCTGTGCCAGGTCGGCGCCTATCGCATGGCTCAGAAGGGCGCGACCTATGAAGACATATTGAAAAAGTACTACCAGGGCATTAAAATAGACAAAATATCTCCATAAGGAGCCGTGCCGATATGAGCGACGCCATCAAGCAGGAACTCATAAAAGTCATCAAAGAAAAATCCCTGATCACCGGCGTGGAAAGGGTCCTGACCTCGGGACGCACCAGCAATTATTATATCGATGCCAAAATGACCACCCTGGACCCGAATGGCGCCAACCTCGTGGCCCGGATGATCCTGGACATTCTCCAGCCGCATGCCATTGATGCCGTCGGCGGCTTTACGCTGGGAGCCGACCCCATCGTCAGCGTTGTCGCGGCCTTAAGCGCAAACACCAAACGGCCGTTGCCGGCGTTTATCGTCCGCAAGGAACCGAAGAAGCATGGCGAGCGCAAGATGATCGAAGGCCCGTTCCAGAAAGGCTGGAGGGTCTGCGTCGTGGATGATGTCTGCACGACGGGCGGCTCGACGTTGAAGGCCTGCCGGGCGGTTGAGGAAGAAGGGGGGACTGTCGCCTTGACCATCGCCATCGTGGACCGCCAGGAAGGGGGCCGCGAGAACCTGGAAGCCAAGGGATATAAATTCATCGGGCTGGTCACCAGGGACGAACTGCTCAAATAGCAGATTTTCTTTTCTTCAGGCTCCAATAAATATACCCCGGAATTCCGATCGCGACCCAGAACAGCCCCATCAATGAGTTGATCAAGGGGACCTTGCGGCTTGTGTAATTGATGACGTCTGTGTAGAGCGTGAAGACGATATAAACAGAGGCAAAGACAATAAAAATAATCGGAGTGAAAGGATATCCCCAGACTTTATAAGGCCGCGGCACGTCGGCCATTCTTTTTCGCAAGGTGAAAACGCTGGCGGCGGCCAGGGCGTAAAAAATCCAGCTGACGAAGATCAGCATGTCCGTGAGCTGGTCGAATGTCCCGCTCAAAACCAGGACCGAGGCCCAGATGCCCTGGACGATGAGTGAATTTCCCGGCGTCCTGTATCTCGGGTGGACCTGGCCGAGCTTTCTGAAAAAGAGCTTTTCCCTGGCCATGGCAAAGTAGACCCTGGCCGACATCATCGTCGTTCCGTTCACCGCCCCGAACGTGGAAATCATGATGGCGATGGCGATCAGGGCGCCGCCCCATTTCCCCAGAAAGTTATTGGCGACGTCAATGGCGACAAGATAACTGCCGCCGCTCGCTTCGGCCTGACGGTATTTTTGGGCCATATCGCCGACAGGAATGATGTAGATATAGGCCAGGTTCACGAGCACATAGACGACGATGACGATCAGCACGGCGATGGCGATAGCCCGGGGAAGGTTTTTCTGGACGTTCTTGATCTCGCCCGACATATAAGTGACGTTGATCCAGGCGTCATAGGCCCAGAAGGCGCCGGCCATGGCCATAATGAACATGAGAAAAACCGAGCTGGAGGCCGCCCCGCCGAGGGCCGCGGATTGGATGAAGTTGCCGAAGCTGCCGTGGCCCAGGGTAAAGGCCAGGACGACGATCGCCCCGATGACCAGCACTTTGAGGGTTGAGAAAACGACCTGGATCGCGCTTCCGAACTTGACGCCGAGATAATTGATTGTCGTCAAAAATATGACGAGGGCGATCGTGCACAGCTTCAGGCCGATGAAGCGGAAAGGCGTCATGTTTCCGATAAAAGGGATGGGGATGGAAAAATTCTCCCAAGCCGCGGGCAGCCGTGGAAATTTAAAGAAGTAACCCAGGGAGTCTGAGAAAACGTAGGCAATCGAGGCGATCGAACCGGTCTGAATGACGATGAAGACGGCCCAGCCGTAAAGATACCCGACGAAATTATTGAAGCCTTTGTTGAAGTAGATATACTGGCCGCCGGGGTCCTGGAACATTCCCGAGATCTCGGCGATGCTGAGGGCGCCGAAGAGCGTCATGATTCCCGCCACGACCCAGACGGCGATCAAAAGCTGCGGCGACCCCAGCTGCGAGGCCATCAGCCCCGGCTTTTTGAAAATGCCGGACCCGATGATGGAGCCGACGCCGCAGGCGATGGCGGCGATGAGCCCGAGCTCCCGGCTCAGCTCCAAAGGCTTTTTCTCGTTCGGATCGGCCATCTCTCGCTCTAAATAGAAGCCCCGATTATAGAAATTATTATTGGACAAATCAATCTTTGTTTTCTAGAATGAGAGCCAAATGGCGCACGCGACGGCAAGATCGGGCTACGCGCAGCTGATCAAGCGGCTGAACAAATATCCCCGGGGTGCTCCGCCCTCTATTTTTTCTTCGGGGCGACGGCCAGGACCTTTTGGAGGAGCTTTTTATCATTGGGGAACTGGCCCACCTTTGGGAGTCGGGGGAGCAGAACGGCCCAGTTGGCGTCCATGGCAAATACCTTTTTGAAAAGGGGCAGGCTTTCCTCCACTTTTCCCGAGGACGCTAAGGTCACCGCCGGCCAGAAAATCATCTCGGGATTGTCGGGATAGATGTCCATGCCCTTCGTGTATTCTTTGACGGCTTCGTCGACTTTTTTGGCGGTCAGGTATTCATCGCCTTGATTCATGTGATTGTAGGCTTTGTTGATCTTGATAAGCCGCCGGAGCTCCGGCACCGGGTTCGGATGGTCTTCGATTCTTAGATCATAGATCCTGTCTTTCCACCAAACACCCGAGCTTTTTCCCCTGACGACAATCAAGGCCGCTGATTGTCTTCCCCGGATATCGCCGCCTTCTTGTTCTGCGGCTTCGAGAGCCGCCAGCAGCCGATCCACCAACTCGCCTTTTGTTGTTTCAAAGGCACGTGCCATGGCCTTCCAGACCGTGTTGTTGAGCATGAGGTTGGCCTGGCAGGAGAAGCCGTCCCCGATCGCGTGGCCGGCTTCGGGGATACAGTTTTTTCCGGTGTGGGCCGCCGCTTTTCCTTGCGCATCCACCATGCCGACCTGGCGGGAGGCCTCATTTTTGTCCGCTTTGAGGAGCGCGGCCAGGGCTTCGTCCGCGCTCTTACCGGCCCTCATCAGCTCGAGCCCGAGCGGCCCGTACGAGGCTTCGACAAAGGACTGTGTGGCCACGGCTCCGACGCCCGCTTCGACCCAGGGGACTACCGACCCGACGGAGAACCAGTGTGATTGGACGGCCACGCCCAGCTCGCCCGTATTTTTATCAAGGGCGACGATGGAGTAGGTGTGGGCGGGCCGGATATTTTTTCCCGCGCCGAGCCAAGGCACGGCCAAAAGGGCCATGATGATAAACGACAGGCATTTTTTCATGATATTCCTCCTCGTCCAGAATTGTAGTGCATGGGCCGGCCGAAGACAACGGCTTTCTTGGCCGGTTACTCATTCGATGATACAATCAAGTTCATCTGTTTTTCGGCCGAAGAATGGGGGCTCTACGGAAGCAAACATTATGCCCAGGAAGCCAAGGGCAAGGGTGAAAAAACCATGGGCGTGATTAACCTGGACATGCTGGGCTATACCGACCAGATTCCTGAAGACCTGGATGTCGTGATCAACTACCAATCCGACAGGACTTCCGATATGTTCAATACGCTGAATATGGATTTTGCCGTTTCCGTAACCAAGGTTTCCCTGGCGGTGGCAGCCGACTTGGCCCAGCCCATCGGCTGGAGATAATGGCCGTCTGTGATCAATAGCCGAGCCGGCCTTTGGCCCGGCGCACGGAAAGCACGGAAAACATGTCCTGGGCCATGGTGGCCAGGTTATATTCGGGTTTCCATCCCCATTCCGCTCTGGCGGCCGAATCATCGATCGTCATCGGCCAGGATTCCGCGATCTCCTGCCGGAAATCGGGCTCGTAGTCGCAGATAAACTCCGGAATGTGTTTTTTGATCTCGTCGGCCAGCTCCCCGGGCGTGAAGCTCATGGCGGTTACGTTGAAATCGGCGTGGTGCTTGAGCTTGGAAAAGTCTGCGTTCATGAGGTCGAGGATCGCCTTCAGGCAGTCCGGCATATACATCATCGGCAGCCGCGTGTCTTTCTTGAGAAAACATTTGTATCGCCCGCTTTTCACAGCCTCAAAAAAAATGGCGACGGCATAATCCGTCGTGCCGCCCCCGGGCAAGGTCTCATGGCTGATGATCCCGGGAAAGCGGCAGCCCCTCACATCCAGGCCAAAGTGTTCTACATAATAGTTGCCGAGGAGCTCACCCGCGACTTTGGTGACGCCGTACATCGTTTTCGGCTTGAGAATTGTCTCCTGGGGCGTGTTTTTCCGCGGCGTTTCCGGACCGAAGGCCGCGATCGAACTCGGGATAAATACCCTCGCCGCGCGATGTTCGCGGGCCGATTCTAAAATATTGTATGTGCCGTTGATGTTGACGTCCCAGGCCAGCTGGGGCTTTTTTTCTCCGGTCGCCGAGAGGATCGCCGCCATATGGTAAATGGTCTTAATGCCGTGTTTTTTGACGACCTCCTCGATTTTCTTTTTTTGTGTGACATCCAGGAACTCAAACGGTCCGGACTCACTGATGTCCGGGTTGGCCGGGGCCTGGATATCGGTGGCCAGGACATTTTCCGTGCCGTGGGTCTGCCGCAGGACCTTGATGAGTTCCGTGCCGATCTGGCCGGCGGCTCCGGTGACCATGATTTTCGTCATTGAATTTCTGCTCTTGCCTCGCCTGTTGAGTTTGTCCGGAGACGAACAAGAACGAAAAGATTAACTTATAACACAGCAAAAATTTGAAATCAAACGCGAAAAAGTGTGAGTAAGCATTTCAATTTTCGTGAAGGTTTTGATGGGTCCTGTCACGGCATGTCCCCGTCCGTCCTCGCAAAAGACCCTCCCACCCACCACTCATTTGCTGCGGGCGGGCGGGGAGCACGCCGTGCCACCCATCCTAACTCCTTATGGCAAAAATTGAAATGCTTCCAATCTATGATAAAATTAGTATTCAACTTTTCTAGGTAAGATAATGAAAAGAGAAAAAATTGCGCTCGTCACGGGGTCGAGCCGGGGCATCGGCCGGGAGATCGCGATCCGCTTGGCCGGCCTCGCCGCCGGCGTAGCCGTTCATTACCATGAAAATCGAGAAACGGCCGAGGCTGTCGTTCGCTCGATCCGACAGAAAGGGAAGGCGAGTCATGCCTTCCGCGCGGACCTGACCAAGGAAAAGTCGGTCGAGGGCCTGGTCTATAGCGTCCAGGCCAGGTTCGGCCGGGTCGATATCCTGGTCAATGATTTCGGCCCTTTTATTCAAAAACCCTGGGACACTCTGACCGGCATGGATTGGGAATTCATCCTGCGGGGAAATCTGCTGAGCTCCTTTTTTTGCATGAAAGCCGCCCTGCCTGGAATGAGGAAGAGAAAATGGGGGAGAGTCATCAACATCGGCTATAACCGCGCCGAGCATCTGGGGGCGTTTCCCAACATCACCCCTTACGCGGTCGCCAAAACCGGCCTCTTGATCTTGACCCGGACCGCGGCCAAAGCCGAAGCGGCTTCCGGAATTACCGTGAACATGGTCTCCCCGGGATTGATCCGCGGCGGCCGCCTTCCCTCCGGCGGGACGTTCGATGAGGCGGCCCTGGGCACGGCCAAGGACATTGCCGAGGCCGTCCTGTTCTTGGCCTCCGAGGAAGCCCGGGCCGTGACCGGAACAAACTTGATCATCTCCGGTACCTGGAAGATGTAGGAGCGGACCCGCCTCGCGGCAAAAAATTTCTTTTACTTTTTACGGAGAAAATACCATAATAACTCCTTTTATAAACCGTTCGGACCTATGGATACGATGAAAGCCGTCATCTTGTGCGCCGGCCGCGGCGGCCGGCTGTTTCCCATGACCAAAGACAGGCCGAAATGCCTTCTCCAGTTCGGCGATAAGACGATCCTGGAGTACTGCCTGGAAAACCTAAACTCGGCGGGCATCCGGGACGTTCTGCTCGTCACGGGCTATAAAAAGGAAGCCATCGAAACCCTCGTCAGAGAAAAAAAATATCGCCGTGTCTCCTTTGTCTATAACGAAAAATTCAGCATCACCAACACGGCCTACTCCCTGAACCTGGCGCTCAAAGAGATGGATTCGGATTTCGTCTTGATCAACGGGGACGTCCTTTTCGACAAGGCCATTCTCCAAGGGCTCCTCCGCCACCCGGACAAGAATTGTATCGCCGTGGATCCCGGAATCGCGCTCGATACGGAGGAGGTCAAGGTCAGGGCCGGCCAGGGCCGGGTCGAAAAGATCAGCAAGGAAGTTGATCCAGAGCAAAGCCTGGGCGAAGCGATCGGACTTTATAAGATCAGCCGGGACCTCATCCAAGAGCTATCCCGCATCTATGACCATTTGGAGCGACACGGGGAGCTGCACCATTTCTTCGAAAAAGGCTTTGAAGCCATCTGTGAACATCCTTCGGGGGACGGCCGCTATTTCGGCATCTTTTTGACCGACGCGAGGCCGTGGGTGGAAATCGACACCATCGAGGATTTTCTCTATGCCGGACGAGAAGTCTTCCCAAAGCTCTGCGGCTGAGTATAATTACGAAAAATCGGCCCGCAAAAGGGACGATGATTATTCCCTGAAATTCCTTAAGCTGAATAAATATCTCAACAGGCCGCTGGCTTCGCTCATCGTCCGGGCCGTTTTTAAAACAGGGATTACGCCCAATCAGCTGACGTTGACGTCTTTTGTCGTCGGCATGGCCGGCGCCGCCTGCTTTCTCAAGAGTCGGCCCCTCTTTTTTGCCCTGGGCGGCATTCTGGCCCAGGTGTCCGCGATCGTCGATTGCGCCGACGGCATGCTGGCCCGGGCCAGGGACCAAAAGAGCGAATACGGCGCGTATCTGGACCTGGTCCTCGACCGCGTCACCGAATTTTTTTTGATGATGGGATACACCTTCGGCTATTTTTTTTATGCGGGCAGGCTTGACCTCCTCATCCTCGGCCTCGGCGCGGTCGGCCTCTATTTCCTCCAGATCAGCCTTTATTATTTGATCAAAAGTTATCGGAGAGACCAGAGCCAAGGGAATGCGGCGGAGAATCGGTCCTGGCTCATCTTCCTGATGTTCGTCCTGAGCGTCTTCAACAGAATGGACCTCGGCTTTTATGTGCTATTGGCCGTGTCCTCGGGAATCAACCTGGTCATGCTCTTTCATTTTCTGCGCCTGAAAAAATCCTAGAACTTTCGCTCCCGTCAAGGTTTGATCTGGTGTTTGGCCATGATCAAAAGCCCGATCCCCGTCCAGAGCAGCATGATGACCCTCCGGGTGATGGCCATGCTCAAGGCAATCGCCGCCCCCCAGCCCAGGAGGGCGAAAATCCCGATATTTGTGATCTCATAAACGCCGAGCGAAGCGGGGACCGTGGGCACGAGAAGGGCGATATTTCCGAGCGTAATGACGAATAAGCTTTTGACGAAGGTAAGCCCAGGCACGTGGAGAAAGAGCAGCGTCATGTGAATCTCGACCGCCCAGAAGAGGAAGGTGAGGGAATAAAGAAGAGCCGCCACTGGGATTTTTGCCCGGTGCTCTCGGTAAAAGGCGGATATATAGCTGTCGATCGCCCGGATAAAGGGATTATTCAAATTTGAATCGCAATGAGCTTTGGAATTACAATAAGGGGCAATCCTGTCAAGGAGAATGTCCTTATGAGAAAGACGGCAACGCTTTTATTGCTGATATTTCTTTTGCGCTTCCCCGCGGCGGGGCAAAATCCTCCCTCTGAAGACGAGCTTATCGTGAAAGCCAGGCAGCTGTTGGAATCCCTGAGCAAGAATGATTTTCAGGCCGCGGTCCGGGATTTCGACGAGACGATGATGAAGCTCTCGGGCCCCGATAAATTGGCGGAATTCTGGAAGCAGGTCCCGGACAGGCTTGGCGCTTTCAAAAAGCAGACGGCCGCACGGCGCGAAGAGCTGGCGCCTTATTCCATCGCGGTCGTGACCTGCGAATTCGAAAAAGTCACTTTGGACGCCCGGGTGGTTTTTGACAAGAATAAAAAAATTACCGGTTTTAATTTTGTGCCGTCCCTTCCGCCGGCCAAATACGAGCCTCCGAAATATGCCAACTCGGATTTCTTCGAGGAACAGGACGTCGTCGTGGGCAGCGGCGAGTGGCAGCTGCCGGGAACGCTCACAGTCCCAAAAGGGGACGGCTCGTTTCCGGCGCTGGTCCTCGTCCACGGCTCGGGTCCCAACGACCGGAATGAGACACTCGGTGCCAACAAGCCTTTTCAAGACATGGCCTGGGGGCTGGCTTCGCATAATATCGCCGTCCTCCGCTATGAAAAACGGACCCGGGTTTATGGGACCAGGATCGTAGCGGATAGAGCCGTCGGCGCTTCGTTCACGGTTAAGGAAGAGACGATCGACGATGCCCTGGACGCCGTCCGCCTTCTCCGGAAAAGCGACAGGATCGATAAAAAGCGGATCTTTGTCCTCGGTCACAGCCTGGGAGGCATGCTCATCCCTCGGATCGCCGAGGCGGGAAAGGACCTGGACATCGGCGGGTTCATCATCATGGCCGGTTTGACCCGGCCCCTGGAGGATGCCTATCTGAAGCAAATCAGCTACATCCTAAGCCTCGACGGCACCCTCTCCGAAGAGGACAAAAAGCAGATCGACGAGGCGAAGGCGCAAGTCGACAAAATCAAAGCGCTTAGGGAGGCGGATGCCGCTTCGGAAGCGAGAGTTCTCAATGCCCCCGCCAAATACTGGCTCGACCTTCGCGGATACCAGCCGCCCGAAGTCGCCCGGAAAATCGTCCGTCCGATCCTCGTCCTGCAAGGGAGCCGGGATTACAATGTGACGACCGAGGATTTTGAGAACTGGAAGAAAGCCCTCAGCTCTAAAGATAATGTGGAATTCAAGCTCTACCCCAAGCTCAACCACCTCTTTTCCGAAGGGCAGGGGTTGACGACGCCCAATGAATATACACTCGTTCACGGCAGCGTGGCGGAGTACGTCGTCATCGACATCGCCGCCTGGATAAAGAAAAATTAGGGGGGAAGGAGACCGATGCCATGATTTCGCACAAAGCCGCCGCTTTGTAGAAAAAAAGAAGCTGAGAACATGGTCAATAGAACCTCCGCCTTTGGAAAAATCGGGGGACTCATCGTTCCTATTCTTCTCCTCTTGGCCGGCTGCGAAACACAAAAATCCCTGACCCGGGCGAGGATAAAATCCACGGAGAATGGCCTGCTCCGGGCCGTTTACATCAAGGGTCTTAAGCCTGAGAAACTCCGCCTGGAAGACCGTATGCAGTTTTATCAAGTCCCCGGCGTCAGTCTGGCTGTGATTGATAACCATGCGATTGAATGGGCCAAGGCGTATGGAGTGTCTGATGTTCAAACCCACCAACTCGTTACGCCGGACACGCTTTTCCAGAGTGGCGCCTTCAGCCAAGCCGTGGCGGCAGCGGTCACTCTCCATCTCGTAGAAAAAGAGAGGCTCGACCTTGAGGGCGATATCAATCAATGGATTCGCTCCTGGAAGCTCCCAACCCCATCGCATCCGGCCAAAAATTTCATCACTCTGCGCCGGCTTCTGACACACAGCGCCGGCCTGGCTGCCCAGGTTTTTGATGGCTATTCACAGAAAGAGGCGCTGCCCGGCCTTAAGCAGGTCCTCAGCGGAGAAAAACCGGCCAAGAATGTCCTCGTTTGGGGCGAATCTCCACCGGGTTCGCGGGCGCGCTACTCCGAGTCAAACTATGTCGTCCTTGAACAGCTGCTCTCGGATGTTGAAAACAAGCCATTTTCAGATATTGCGCAAGAATTCTTTTTCGGTCCCCTCGGCATGAAAAACAGCACCTTTGAGGTCCTGCAGCCCTCGGCAGCGCCCGAGAGGGCATCCCTCGGCCATCTGCGGGACGGCAAGCCCGTCGAAGGCGGCTGGCATAATTATCCGATGGCGGCTGCCAAGGGACTCTGGACAACGCCCTCTGATTTTGCGGCCTTTGTCACTGAACTCCTGCGGGCGGGCATGGAGAAATCGTCGAAAGTTCTTTCTCCGGCCGCGGCCCGGAGCCTTCTCAGCCCCCAAGTGGAAAATTATGCGTTCAGCTTTTCCGTCGACGGCAGGGAGGATGAAATCAATTTTAGCATCCGGGGCAAAACGACCGGATTTTCCTGCTTTGCGGTCCTGTATCCGGCCAGGGGACAGGGCGCGGTGATCATGACGAACAGCGAAAACGGGGCGATCTTGATCGAGGAGATGCTCCGTGCGCTATCAGCCGCCTACGAATGGCCCCACTTCAAGCCCGCGGAAAAGGCTCTTTATCGGCTGGATCCGTCCATCTATCAACTATATATCGGCAAGTATCAGGTCAACCCGAATTACATTCTCCGGGTGACCCAAGAGGATTATAATCTGATCATCCAGCCGACGGGCCAGGCCCCGACAAAATTCTACGTGGAAGGAGAGACGCTCTTTTTCTCCATCGACCCGCTTATCCGCATCCAGTTCCGAAAGGATAAGCAGGGGAACGTCGACAGCCTGGTCTTGTGGCAGCAGGATTTCGAGCTGACCGCCAAGAAGATCCAATAATTCCAAATTTGCCGATAGAACACCCGACGGGTCCTGTCGCGGTTCACCCCCGGCGCCCCTCGCGGTCTGTCTTGTAGATTCCTCAGCAGAACGTCAATGGCGTCAAACGCTCGGGGCGGCGGGGGGCCCCCGAACCACGCCACCCGTCGAGTATCGGCGCTTCAATTCGATTTACAGGAACGCCATGAGATTTTGGTCGTTGAGGTGCTTCTATCGGCAAATTTGGGATAATCCGTCTGATTGACAAGCGCAATATCCAGTGATAGATTTTTAAGCAGGCGGACAATTTTCTGAACGGAGATGTCGATGACGAACCCGGAACATCGGATTTCTTGGCGAAAGGGTCTCGTTGTTCTTATTTTATCTGCGGGGCTGCTGACCACGCTTTTCTCAAGCCGTGCTCCCGGACAAGACCGCATCCGGGCGGGCACGATCACGATCCAAAGGCAAACCAGGTTTGCCGGCCAAGGAGCCGTCAACTGGGGCAACATGACGGACGTCAAAGGCTATGAAACGCTGAAGGTGGATGTCGTTTTCAAGATCAACCGCTCCAGCGAGCGCGTCCGCGTCTACGATCTGGCCAGGGCTTCGGCGGACTACAAATATAATCTTTTGGGAACAGCGGGGATCAAAGGCGATAAAGGAGTCGCCGAAATGGGAAGCCCGAATTATGAGGGCGGCCTCAACAAAAATCTGGGCCCTTCGGACGGAAAGTTCACGCTCTACCTAGATTTGCTGAAAAACACCTATAAAGTCTCGGGAAAGGTGACACTTAAGGATGTCCCGATCAAAGGCAAGAACAAATTTTTGCTGGACATCGGCGGGGTGATCCGGGACGAGAAAGAAGAAAAATACGACGCCAAGGAAGACGTCAACGAGGAGATCGCGATTGAAGGGAAGATCAATCCGCAGGAAAAAGATGTGCTCAAGGGCAGCCGGAACCTGATTTCCGATGAGATCAGGCCGTTTTTCGATGCCCTTAAAGCGGCGATCGGCGGCGAAACGGGCGGGACGATTGCCTGGGACATCCGGGTGCCGATGTTGGAGATCCGCTGGTATGACGAAAAATCCAAGGAGAAGGATAAATACCGGGATATTACGGACCCCAAGAAACCCGACAATCAGCGTGTCGGTAAGAAGATCCGGCTGAGGGGCCAGCCCAATCCTTCCCACCTCAAGATCGAGAATCCGGAGTGGACCCTCTCGGGAAAAACGATCAAGAAATTCGAAGCTGACAAGGACAAGAGCAAGGTCATTCCCCTAGGGAGCGAACTGAAGAATCGCGATCTGGAGTTTTTTTGGGTGGACAAAGGCGAGAAGCTCGAAGTCCAATGCTCGGCCAAGGTCGAAGGGGATAAGCTGTTTGCTCGAGCTTTTTTTGCGATCGACAAGCCGACTTGCGAAGTGACCGTAGATGCGAAAAGGAATTCGACCATGACAGAGTGGCAGCCGGGAACGTTCGGGAGTAATTGCGTCACCAATCAGGATAAAACACGCATCGGCTACCCTGAAGGCCTCAAATATGACGGCATTACCATGAACGCTGAAACCAAAGACGCCGACCAGGGGAGATTTCGGTATGTCCAGTTGATCAAAGAGGTCCTGGTCTACAAAACTCGTCCGGACCCGTCCAGCTCCGCCCCGTCTGAACTTGTCAGGCTCGAGGGCGAGGGCCTGGACACCTGCTATCCGGCGAAAGAAGGGAAGAATTTCGAAGATGCCCCGGCGATTTCGAAAAACCGCGATTTTCTTTCTGTCTCCGGAGATATGAAGTTTCAAACCTTTCTGATGTTCAATCCAAAGGCGGATAAGGAGGAAGACAGCGAGTGGGTGCCGATCCAGGTGGTGCGCTGGAACTGGGCCGGCGCCATGGAAGACAAGGGCGGCTACTGGGACAAGTTAAGCTCGAGCGAGCCCTCGAACCCCCAGCCCTAGGATACGTCCAATTATCCCCTCTGGAATACGAATATCGCCAGCCTCGGGGCGCACACGGCTTCTATCTGGAACCCCAAAACCAAGAAGTGGGAACCGGCGGGGAAAAGGCCGTAGGCAGCTTGATTCGGTGATGCGTCCCGGAGTAAAATTCGGCCTTGATGGCAGATGATTTGAAAGAAAAGGAGGTTTAGGCATGAAAACAAAGGCATGTCTTGGGTCTCTAGTTTTGTTCGCGTTTCTCTTGGCTGTGGCCTTTCCCCAGCCGGCCGATGCCGAAATTTACATGAAGCAGAAGCGCCACACCGACGAGACGAAGGTGATGGGCAAGACGCAGCCGGCCAAGGATGAGATCATCATCACCTGGCTGGGCAAGGACAGAGCCCGCATGGACCACGACCAGGACAAGTCCACGATCATCCTGCTCGACAAGAACGTTTTCATTTCCCTTGACCATACCAAGATGACCTACACGGAGATGCAGATCGGTGAATGGGAGAAGACGATCGAGGAATCCGTGAATAAGCAGGCCAAGACCGACGAGGACAAAGAAGGCGCTAAAAAAGCCCTCGGTTTTCTCAAGGGATTGAAGTCGTTGATCAAATTCGAGACAAAAGTAACCGAGACAAACGAGACCAAGAGGATCAAAGACTGGAACTGCCGCAAGTATGTCCTCAAGGCCAACATGCCCATGGTAAAAATGACATCGGAAATCTGGGCCACGGAAGATATCCGGGTCGATTTCAACCTTTACCGCAAGATCAGCAATGCCATGCTGGCCGGCACGCCCGGGATGCAGGAGTCTCTCAAAGAAATGGAGAAAATCAAGGGCGTAATGGTCTACAGCCAGTCGACCGGAAGCGCCATGGGGGCGGACGTCAAGAGCACGGAAGAGCTTCTCGAGATCGCCGACAAAGCGGCTCCCCCCGGCGCCTACGAAATCCCCAAGGGATATGTCAAGTCCAACTCATAGCCCGAAGCAGGGAATAAAACCGCAGGCCGATCAATAGAGCCCGGCCTTCTTCAGTACCTGGGTGATGCCGGGCTTTTTCATCAGTTCTTCGATATCCTTGACCGTGCGCGGGATTCCGGCCGTCAGGTTTTCGCATCCCGTCTCGGTGATGAGGACTGTATCCTCGACGCGCACACCCAGGTTTTCTGCGGCGTAGATGACCATCGGCTCGTTGGCGAAGACCATGCCAGGCTTGAGCACCTGGGGGCCGCCCGTGACATCATGGGTGGCCATGCCGACATAATGGCCGAACCCGCCCCTCATCCGGCTGAAATAATCCTTTTTGAGGTCGAATCCTTGTTTGGTGAGGATCTCGTCCACTTCCTTGCGGCATTGCTCGGCCGTCAGTCCCGGTCGATAAACCTTCATGTTGGCTTCGTGGACCGCCAGGGCGGCTTCGTAGACCTCCTTCTGCCGCGGCGTGAACTTGCCATTGGCCGGGTAGGAGGTCGTAATATCGATGTCGTAGTAGTTCAGGTCCGGGGCGGCGTCGCAAACGATGAAATCGCCGTCCTTGAGCAAACGATCATGCCTGTAATAATGAACATACGGATGGTTCTCTCCTGAGGAAATGATGACGCCATACGCGAGTTCCTGGGCCCCCTCTTTCTCGTTGATATAGTCAAAGACCGCCGCCAGCTCGTATTCATACATGCCCGGCCGAGTGGCTTTCATCATTTCGGTGTGGGCCTTGACGCCGATCCGGCCGGTTTTGCGCATCATCTCGATCTCGGCCGGGGATTTGATGGCCCGCAGCTCCCAGATGAAATTGGAGCAGTCGCGGATTTCGGCCATCGGGAATTTTTCCCTGAGCAGCTTGATGAACTGCTGCTCCCGGGTCAGACGCTGATCCCAGAAATTAAGCATCTGGTTTCTCTGGAGCGTCCGGAATTTCTCCGTGCTGGCTTCCCGCGCCAGCTCCTCGGGATAGAACGGGGTGTAAAGAACCTTCGCTCTGGACGCCAACATCATCAGCATCATCGTAAAATTTTCATAGGGAAGGACCTGCTCGATCCCTGTGATTTCTTTGGGATTTTTCACCAGGTCGGCGCTGATGCCCTCATTTCGCGCCGCGGCCTCCGTCGTGGTGAAGAAGAGCAGGCTTGTCTTGCGGATCCCGTCGACAACCAGCACGGCGTTCGGAATCTCGACCCCCGTCAGATAAAGAAAATCATTGTTCTGGAAATAGGGATAGTAGCTGGCGATGGGCTGGGCGCCGAAGATAAGGGCGGTGCCGTCCGGGATCTTTTCCATGAACTTCTGCCGCCGGGCGGCATATTCAGATTTGTCAAACAGAAGCGCCGCGGAAAGCGTTGCAGCCGCCCACAGAATGATCACTGAAAAAGCGATAACTTTCGCCGAAATTCCGGATGTCTTTCTCATACCGACCTCCTTGGTGGATTTCTTTGCAGATGAGTTTATCAGGATGGCGGGAAAAAGAAAAGGATGGATGAGAAAAAAATGCGCTCTCGGGAAGGCGTGAGAAAATTGCTTTTTTTTGAATAAAAGATAAAAATAATGGACATCGGCTCTGCTGACAAAGAGCTTGAAAGAATCGATTGGATTCTGCGCAAGGAGGTCCCAAAATGAAATCTTCGCTTCAACTATTGGCGAGAATCTTCATCTCGCTGATTTTCCTGTGGAGCGGGCTTCAGAAAGTTCTTCATTTCTCGACCAATCAACAAGATCTGGCGATGCTCAAGATGCCCGTGACAGCTTTATTGCTAATCGGTGCGATCATTGTCGAAATCGGGGGAGGCTTAGCCATATTCTTCGGGTTCAAGACGAAATGGGCCGCTCTGCTCGTCGCCCTCTATTTGATCCCGACGACGCTGATCTTCCATGGGCATATTTCTGTCCTGGCCCAGAAGATCGAGTTTCTCAAGAACCTGGCCATCATCGGCGGGTTGTTGATGCTGACGGCATTCGACGGCGGCAAATTCAGCCTGACTCCGCCTCAAAAGAAATCCGGGTAAACAGACTCGAAATACGTATTTGAGCCGTCGCAAGAGGCCGGAGATGCCCGAGCACATCTGCCCACCCTGGCTGTCGTTTTTACTGATCAACCCGTTCCGGAGATGGGCACAAAATCCGAAGAAGATATTGGATCATTTTGAAACTCTTTTGGCCGCCCTCGCGTAATACAAAAGAGGACGGTTATTTGTAATTTTATTGAGGAGGGTATATGAACGATTTTATCAAAAACAAGCCCATCCATAGGCGGATTTTCCTCAAACGGGGCATTCAATCGGGAGCGATTCTTGTTTCCATGCCTCTGTGGAAGAACCTTTCCGCAAAAGAGATCGAAGCCCTTGCAGGAAGTGAAAGCGCGTCTGCGATCTCGGCCTCTCTCTCCAAAGAAGAGCTGCAAAAGCTGCTCAAGGCCGCCCTGAGCCGCGGCGGCGACTTCGCCGAGGTCTATTTTGAGCACACGATTCAAAACAGCATCTCACTGGATGAAGAAAAGATCTCGAACGCCACGCGGGGCGTGGACAGGGGCGTCGGTTTTCGCGTCGTCCAGGGCGAGAAGACGGGCTATGGCTTCTCCGACGACCTCGATCCCGGCAAGCTGAAGGAAGCCGCAATCACGGCGGCTCTCATCACCGCCGGGGCGGCTGCTTCGGCCAAGACCTTTCAGGCTTTTTCTCCGCCATCCTACTATCTTGTCAAGATCTCTCCGGATACGGTCGCCGCCAAGCAAAAGGCTGAGCTGCTGATCAAAGCCAACTCGGTCGCTCGTGCCTTCGACAAGCGCATCACCCAGTTCAGGGCCGGTTTCTCGGACATGACCAAGAAAATCATTGTGGCCAACTCCGAGGGGCTTTATGTCGAAGATGCGCAGACCCTCACCAACCTCGGGGCAAACGTCCTGGCTCTCGAAGGGGGCAAGCGCGGCATGGGCTATGAGTCCAAGTCCGGAAGCTTCGGGTTTGAACATTTTGACCCGAAACTGGCCGAGGAGATGGCCCGGAGGGCCGCCGAGATGGCGGTCCGGGTCCTTCCGGCAGAGGATGCTCCGGCCGGTGAATTCCCGATCGTCATTGCCAAGGGCTTCGGCGGGATCTTCTTCCACGAAGCCATCGGCCACAGCCTTGAAGCAGATGGCATCCGCAAAAAAACATCTTGCTTCTGGGACAAGCTGGGCAAGCCGATTGGCTTGAAGGGAGTCACTCTTCTCGACGACGGCACTTACAGGGGCGGCTGGGGCGCGGTGAACGTGGATGACGAAGGCTGCCCCGGCCATAAGACCGTCCTGATTGACAAGGGCATTTGCGCGGCGTTTCTCCAGGACAAGCTCAATGCCCGCCTGATGAAGATGGCCCAGACGGGAAACGGCCGCCGTCAGTCCTTCCGCTTTTACCCGATTCCGCGCATGACAAACACCTACCTTCTGGCCGGCGATTCCGCCCCCGAAGACATCATCAAGTCCGTAGCCAAAGGCCTCTACATCGCCAAGATCGGCGGAGGCAATGTGGATGAGACGACGGGCCGCTTTGTCTTCAGCGTCACCGAAGGCTACATGATCGAAGGGGGAAAAGTGACCCGCCCGCTCAAGGGCATCATGTTGATGGGCAGCGGCCAGGACGTCCTCATGAATATCTCCATGGTCGGAAACGACCTGCACATCATCGGCGGCGGAAGCTGCGGCAAGAACGGCCAGTCCAAGCCCGTCGGCTTTGGAAATCCCACCATCAAAGTGGACAAAATCACCGTGGGCGGCGGCAGAGTCTAAGAGAGCAAGAGAGGGAGAACCACAATGTCACCGATCAATTTCAAGACTTTAGGCGAGGACATCATTTCCAAGGCTAAGAAATGGGGCGCCGACGAAGCCGAAGCCGTCCTGGAAAACGTGAAGAGCTTCAACGTCGATGTTAGGAAGGGGGAAATCGAGTCGCTCCAGAAATCCGTGTCCCAGGGACTGGGCTTGAGGATCTTCATCAACAAGCAGTTCGGGTTTGGCTATACATCGGACCTTTCGCCGAGTTCCGTGGACGAGACGATCAAGAAGACGATCGAGCTGGCTCGGCTTACGGAGTCCAAGCCCTGGCAAGGGCTTCCCGATTTCGGCCCTCAGCCGCTCTCCAACCTGGACCTTTACGAGCCGGATCTGGGCAAGGTACCCGACGAAAAAAAGATCGCCACGGCGCGCGAGGTCGAAAAAATCGCCCTTTCGCTCGATAAAAGGATCACCAATTCCTACGGAGCCGGTTTTTCCAACGGCGAACGCGAAGCGGGCCTCTTCAACTCGAAGGGGATTTCGTTCGTTTTGAAAGCGACCCAGTGCGGCTTCAATGTCGGTGTCATCGCCGGCGAAGGCAACAATATGCAGAGCGGCGGCTGGAGCAGCTCCAAGAGATTTTATAAAGAGCTCGATTCCATCGAGTCCGTCGCCCAAAAGGCGGTCAAGGTTGCGGTTGAGCAGCTCGGGCCGAAGCCCGTGCCGACCAAAAAAGTCCCCGTCATTTTCGACCGCTACGCGGCCCCGTCCTTCTGGGCGGGGATCCTCGGCGCCCTGAACGGCGACGCCGTGTTCCGCAAGGCCACCTTCATGACGAATTCGCTCAACCAGGAAATCGCTTCGCCGATGATCACGGTCGTCGATGATCCGACGATCCCTCGTTTTGTCGCTTCATCTCCCGTGGACGGCGAAGGCAATGTCACGCGCCGGAACGTGCTCATCGACAAGGGCGTGCTGAAGATGTTTCTCTACGACTCGCAGATCGCGCGCAAGGCCGGCGTCAAGGTGAACACAATGGCTAATCGGGGAAGTTATAGGTCTCTCCCCTCGGCGAGTTTCATAAATGTCATCGTCCAGAACGGGAAGGACAGCTTCGAATCGCTCCTCAAAGATGTGAAGGAAGGCTTGTACGTGAAGGGATTGAGAGGTTCGGGGACCGATGGGACGACGGGGGCCTTCTCCGTCGGATGCAACGGGTTCTGGATTGAAAACGGCGCGGCCGCATTTCCGGTCGACGGCGTGACCCTCGGCGGGACGACGCTCGAGATTTTGAAGGGGATCGACAAGGTAGCCAACGACCTGGATATGCGGACGAGCCTCAACAGCCCTTCCTTCCGGGTGGCGGAAATGATCGTGGGCGGGAAGAGAGCTTAGCCAGAAAATCACCTTTCATTGCTTGCGGTTCAAGGAGGTGTCTTCATGCGTAAGACCAAACGCATCGCTATTCTCACGGGCGGAGGCGATTGCCCGGGCATCAATGCCGTCATCCGCGCCGTGGCCAAAAAGGCCATGCTGGAATTCGGAATGGACGTTGTCGGCATCGAGGACGGATATGACGGGCTCATCCACAACCGCCACCGGAAGCTGGGCTATGATGATGTCTCCGGCATCCTGACGCTGGGCGGGACCATCCTCGGCGCATCGAAGATCTCGAATCCATACCGATATGCCCTGCAAAAGGGAACAAAGATTATCTTCAAGGATGTCTCAAGGAAAACAATCGCCAATTTTAGGAAACTTGGCGTTGACGGCCTTGTCTGCATCGGGGGAGACGGGACGCTCGGAATCGCCTGCCGCTTGATGAAAGACGGGATCCCCGTCATCGGCGTGCCCAAGACGATCGACAACGACCTCAGGGGAACGGAAATCACATTCGGGTTCGACAGCGCCGTCGCTGTGGCTACGGACGCGATTGACAGGCTCCATTCCACGGCCGAATCCCACCATCGGGTGATGATCGTCGAGGTCATGGGTCACAGGTCGGGCTGGATCGCTCTCTATGCGGGCGTGGCCGGAGGCGGCGATATCATCCTCATCCCGGAAATCCCTTATTCCCTGGGGGCCGTCTTGGCGAAAGTCCGGGAACGAAAGAAGAAAGGGAAGAGGTTCAGCATCGTCGTCGTCGCCGAGGGCGCTAAGCCAAAGGGGGGCGATGTTGTGGTCAAGAAGATCGTCGAGCGAAGCTGCGATCCGGTCCGGCTGGGCGGCATCGGATTAAGCTTGAGCGATCAGATCGAGCGAGCCACAGGAACTGAAACACGTGCGGTCGTCTTGGGACACCTCCAAAGGGGCGGTTCGCCCACGGCCCATGACCGTATCCTGGCGACCCAGCTTGGCGCCAAAGCCGTCGAGCTCGTTGTCCGCAGCCAATTCGGCCGCATGGTCGCGGTCGAGAAGGGATTAATAACGTCTGTCCCATTGGAAACCGCGGCGGGAGGTCCCAGGACCGTGCCTCTCGACCACCCGCTCATCGAAGCGGCCAGGGCCGTCGGGACCAGTTTTGGCGATTAGAAATAAAATAACTAACAGAAAATATTTGTTTTCAGCGTAAAAAGGCGCAATGACAGGTAGGAGAGATTATTCGGCCTTGTCGGCGAAGGCATCTTTGAGGAGCTTGCTTTGGCGGTTAAATGCCAGCCGCGGGCTCTTCGTCTCCTTCATCAATGCGATTTCCTGGGTGAGCAGGCGGGCGACATACATCGTATAAGCAGCCGCTTTCCGGGATTCCCTTTTAAAAAGCGAATGATCGCGATTGATATAGACAATATTCCCCTCTGAAAAGCATTCCGGGCTGTTTTCTCCGAAAAAATCCAGGCAGACGGAAACATTGTGTTCGCCCATTTTGATTTTCCGGACGATGGCATTCGGCGTGATTTTTTTGACGAGCGGATTGCGGCGCTTTTTCACGTTAGGCTTTTCCGGCTTTGCGGCCGCAGCCGCCTCAGGCTGGACCTCGGGCTCAAACAACTTTCTTTTATCGGGGGCCGCGGCTCCGCCCCCGATGCCCTTTTCTTCCCCGTAGGGGATAGGCCCGAAGGGAGAAAAATCCGGGTTGAGAGCCAGCGCCCGGTGGACTCTCTGCAGGGCCTCTTTAACGGCTCGGCCGGCGCGGATATCTTCCCGTTGATCGGCCTCTTTGCCGAGTTTTTTTTGATGGAGGCGATGACCTTTTCCATGATTTTGAGGAATTCCTGATATTCCACGGTGTCCGTGACGAAATTCGAGCGATCCGAAGTGATGGGCAGGAAGTTCGACTGGATCTCTCCCTTGATTCGGGCGACTGCCTTTCCCCAGGTCTCCATGCCGAAAAGGTCTTTCTTGACAGTCGCGCCTTTGACCTTGACATCGATACCCAAGTCTTTGGTCGAGGCCATCGTTTTAGGCGTGATGATAATTTCCCCTGAAACCAGCCCATAGCGGCAAGCTTCTAAAACAGGGATTTTTTGTCCGGTGTAGCTTCGCGGCTCAATCCGTCGGCCGTTCAGATAGATGGCGAAATGAGGCGCCTTCAAGGGAACTCCCTCTTTGATTTTTTCCTCGGCTTCTTCAATATCGAACGGCTTGGTCAGGCCGGAAAGGATGACGGTCGTCCCATCGCCTCTGGCGAAGTCGGGGAGAAGAATTTCACACGGGAGATGCCAGGTGCGTTTTGATGTTTCCCAGTCATTTTTGTCGAAGATCACACGGGCCGCAAATTCTCCCCGTTGCGTGATGACTTCAAACCTCGTGGCCGCAGAGAGCGAAGCGAATTTGCCGATGCCGAACTGGCCGATCCTTTCTCTGCCGAATTTGGGCGACACCGATTGGAGGACCTTCTCGTCCGATCCGATGATGAAATATTGTTTGAGACCTTCGGCGTCCATGCCGGAGCCGTTGTCGGTGATGACGATCTTTTCCGGATCGAGTTCCACGCGGACCTCTGCGGCGTCGGCGTCATAGGCGTTGTTGATGAGCTCCCGGAGGAGCTCGACGCTTTCCGTGTAGAGGCGCTCGCCGATGGAGATGATATGCCGCTTGTCGACGGTGACCTCAAGCTCTTTCTTTTCTTTAATTTGCATAGCTCCTCCAACCTTATCTTTTTTAAGCCTATATCGTTTCATGAAAATTTGTCAATGAATGATTTGAGAATGATTGAAGACATTTCCGTTGTCATTGAACGGCATTTTTTTGGCGGAACAAATGTTTGACATAGAACGCCCTAAAAGTTACACTAAAGTGTAACTTTTAGCGAGGTGGAAAATGCGTTTTGCGGGCATTAAAGAGCTTAAGCAAAAAACGATGGACCTTATCAAGGAGTCTAAAAAAGAAGATATCCTCATCACGGCCTACGGCAAACCTGCCGCCGTGCTTCATCATGTCGATGAGGACGATCTGGCGGATTATCTCATCGAGAATGATCCGGAGTTCAAAAAGAGAATCGAAGAGTCCTATGCAGAATATCTGACGACCGGCGGGACTCCGATCGAAGACGTCATCGAAGAATTGAAAAAACGCCATGCAGGCAAAAAGGTTTAAGATCCTCTTAAACGCGGCGGCGAAGCGTGACCTGAAGACATTAGAGTCAGAGCAGGCACTTCAAATAGCCCGGGATATCCGGACTTATCTCGAGGTCAATCCGATTCCCTTGGGCAAGCCTCGTCTCAAGAAACTCCTGGGATTTGAACCTCCTCTCTACAGGCTCCGGAGCGGAGATTTTAGAGCCTATTATCGAATCGAAGGGGATCAGGTTATCATATTGACCGTTCGGCATAAAAAGGATAGCGAGCGGTTTCTAAAAAGAATTCATGAGGAGCGAGCAGCATTTAAAAAGCGGCCGGAGTTTTGAAATCGGAGGTATCCGGCTGGCCCTGAGTTGCATTGCAAATCTGATAGTAGTCTGCGATAATAAAAACGTAAAAGAGAGGAGATTTAATCATGAAGTTTTTCGTTACAATATCTCAAGATGAGGATGGTATATATATCGCCGAATGCCCCTCTATTCCTGGATGTATAAGCCAAGGCAAGACGTTGCGAGAAGCGGAGAAGAATATTCAAGAGGCTATAAAAGCCTGCCTCGAGGTACGCGCTGAAAGAGGGATGCCTTTGACAATAACCGTGAAGCGGGTTGAGGTTCGTATTTAATGCCGACCGTTCCCATCCTAAAACCGAGAGAAGTCGTGAAAGCGTTATAAGAAACAGTATTTTTTTCTGATTTTCCCTCTTGACAAACGCCTGTCGCCGGATTATCTTATATATGGTGAACAAAATGGTGAACAAAATCCGGAAAGAGCTGACCCCGAGGCAGGAGAAGATACTGCGCTCCATCGAGGCCTTCATCCTCGAGCACGGCTATGCGCCGACCGTTCGCCGGCTCGGCCGGCTGCTGGCCATTCCCAGCCCCTCGGCCGTCTTCAAGCACCTCATGAGCCTGGAGAAAAAAGGCTACCTAAGGCGGGAAAGGGGAGAGCTGCGCCTCTCCGGCTTTCCGGCCGCCCTGGAAAGCCAGGTCCGGGTGCCCCTGGCCGGCCTTGTCCCCGCCGGCTCTCCCAAAGAAGCCTTTGATTTTTCGGGGGAGGCGATGGACATCCCCGACTGGATGGTGGGTCGCAAGCGCGGCAACATCTTCTGTATCCGCGTAGAAGGGAAGAGCATGATCGACGCCTACATCGACGACGGCGACAACGTGCTCATGGAGAGGACGAACACGGCGAATTCAGGAGAGATGATCGTCGCCCTTCTTGAGGACGGCTCGGTGACGTTGAAGAGGCTGCGGCGGGAGGACGGGAAGACGTTCCTCGTGCCCGAGAACCCGGCTTATAAGCCGTTCGAGGTCGAGAGCCTGAGGGTCCTGGGGAGGGTGATTGGCGTGTTAAGGAAGTACTGAGTCCCTCTGCATCCCCCTTGAAAAAGGGGAGGAGAAGAGGGGATCGCCACGGCACTTCGTGCCTGGCGATGACAGGCAACGGCTCGAGTAGGATGAGATTGCCGCGTCGCTCCGCTCCTCGCGATGACATGCGCGATCATCGGGAGATTCAAGAGGACACGCGGCAATCTCGCCTTTGTCAATAATCGTTTTTAGATAGAGGCGCGGGATCGCCGGGGCTTTGCGTTCCTTGCGATGATAAAGAGAAGGCGGGTCTCTCGTCTCTTTTGAGGGCATCATGTCGAACGCAACAACGGTCGAACGCGCCACGGCGCCGGTCTTCGGACCCGCCCGCCCGGACGCCACCCCGGCCACTGCCCGGGCGTTCGTCCGGGCTACAGCCGCGCAAACCGCCGCCCCCCTTGTTTCCCCGCCTTCCGCTCAACCGGCGCAGCGCCGGTTTCTCGTCCATATCGACATCGACGCCTTTTTTGCGGCCGTCGAAGTGCTTCTCAACCCGTCCCTCAAGGGCAAGCCGGTCATCGTCGGCGGCCTGCCCCACGAGCGCGGCGTCGCCTCGACCTGCTCCTACGAAGCCCGCAAATACGGCGTCCACTCGGGCATGAACCTCCGCAGCGCCTACAAGCTCTGTCCCCAGGGCATTTTCGTCCGCGGCAGCTACCAGGTCTACCAGGCCTTCTCCGATAAATTCTTCAGCATCCTCCACGAGTACACGCCCGACGTCGAGGACGCTTCGCTCGACGAAGCCTACCTCGACCTGACCCGCTGCCGCCATCTCTATCCCTCGTTTTCCCGGACGGCCCGCCGGATCAAGGAGCGCGTGGAGAGGGAGACCGGCCTCAAAGTCTCGGTGGGCGTCGGCCCCAACAAGATCCTGGCCAAGCTCGCCACCAAGCGGGCCAAGCCGGCCGGCTTTTTCGAGATCGGGCCGGGCAGGGAAGAGGAATTCCTGCGCGACCTCGGGATCGAATCGCTCCCCGGGATCGGGCCGAAGTCCCAGGTCATCCTGCGCATGCTCAACATCCAGAAGATCGGCGACCTGTGGGGGCTTCCGCGCACGACCCTTCATTCGATTTTCGGCCTGGGCGGCGACGACATCTACCTCCAGTCGCGGGGGATCGACAGCCGGCCCGTCGTCACATCCGCCATCCCCAAATCCGTGTCGCGCGAGACGACATTCCTGGAAGACCTCTGGGACAGGCGCCTGCTGCTCGCCCACCTGGCCTACCTCTGCGACCGCCTCACCCTCGCCCTGCGGCAGGGCCATTATTACGCCCATATCATCGAGGTCAAGGCACGCTATTCCGACTTCAAGACCGAAGGCCGGCGCCGCCTCCTGATCACGCCCCGCCAGGAGATGGGAGACGTCTATAAAATCGCCGAGGAGCTTTTCCTGGAGCTTTACTCCGGCTCGCGCCTCTCCCTGCGCCTGGTCGGCGTGAAGGCTTCGGACCTGGTGCGGGCCCGGCCGCTTTCGCTCTTTGAGCCGTACTCCGACCGCCAAGAGCGGTTGGGCGCGGCCGTGGACCAGGTCCGCGAGAAATACGGGTTCGGCTCGGTGCTCACCATGCGCGAGAAGATGCTCGAAGCGATCTACCAGTTCGAGAAGAAGCGCGGCTTCGTCCTGAAGACCGCCTCGCTGACAAAGTAAGGAGAGACGATGTTTATTCCGCTCCGCGTCCATTCCGTTTACAGCAAAGGGAAGGGCGGGGCGACCCTCGAAGAACTGGCCTGGTGGGCGGCCCAGAAAAAAATCCCGGCCGTCGCCCTCTCCGACATCGAAAACCTCTACGGCTGGGCCAAGTGGAAGCGGGCGGCCAAGGCGGCGGGTTTCAGCGCCCTTTTCGGCTGTGAGATCGAGGTCGGGGGAGAGAGATTTCTGTTTCTCGTCAAAAGCCGGGAGGGCTACGGAAACCTGATGGAGATTTTCAACCGCAAGGAAATCAAGGATGCGAGCGGCCTCGTGACGATCTTCATCCCGCAGCCCAAGGAAGCAAAGGATGCATTGCGCTCCGGTTCTTCTGCGGGCGATTTGTACATCGGCGCTGACTTCTTCAACTTCCGCCGGGCCCGGGCGCTGGCCCAGTCCCGGGACCTCCCTCTCGTCTGGGCTAACCCTTTAAAGTTCATCCGGTGCCCCGAACGGCTAGTCCTCCTCCATGCCTTCGAGAAAAAAATTCCCTACCCGCCCGAGTGGGACACGCTCAACAAGAAAATAAAGCTTTTCGGTCCGGACCAGGAAGTCACGGCGCTCAAAAAATTCGGCGCGGACGTCACCGACGCCTTCCGCCGGACGTTCGAGGTCGCCGAGAAATGCGATTTCTCTTTCGCCCAGATCGTCCCGGCTCTTCCCGCCGACCTCTTTCCCGTCACCCTTCGCGACGAGGTGATGGCCCGTCTCCGCACCCATAAAAACCTCGGCTGGGACGAGCGGCAGCGGGCCAAGCGCGAGCTCGCCGTCATCGAGAATTCGGGCTTCGCCCCGTATTTCCTCATCGTCCACGACGTCATCGAGTTCGCCCGCCGCAGCGGCATCCTCCACAACCTCAAGGGCTCGGGCGCCTCCTCGTACCTCACCTACCTGCTGGGGATCTCGCACATCAACCCCGTCGAGTTCGACCTCTACTTCGAGCGGTTCCTGAACAGCGGCCGCGACGACCCGCCCGACATCGACCTGGACTTCGACTCGCGCCTGCGCGACAAGGTCCTGGCCTACGTCCTGGAGAAATACGGGCAGGGGAGGACGGGCGCGGCCTTCGTCTGCAGCCTCAAGAATTTCCGCGCCCGCTCGGCGCTCTACGAAACGGCCCGGGCGTTCGGCCTCCCGCCCGAGGAATCGCGCTCCTTAAGCAAGCGGGCGCCCTATTTCGCCGAGCCGGATTATCTGAAGCGGGCCAAACCGATCCCCGGCTACCTCGACATCTGGAAACTGGCTTCGGAGCTCACGTCGGTGTACAGCGAGATCTCGCTCCACGTCGGCGGCATCATCCTCACCCCCGCGCCCGCCGACTGCTACCTGCCGCTCGAAAAATCGGCCAAGGGCTTTATCATGTCCCACTACGACCGGGACGCGGTCGAGGACCTGAAGCTCATCAAGCTCGATTTGCTTTCGGTGCGGGGGCTGGCGGCCATTTCGGCCACAAAGGTCGGGCTCGGCCTGAAGGCGATCCCGCCGGGCGATTCGAAGACCTTCGGGCTGCTCAAGGGCGCCAAGACCATCGGCTGCTTCCAGGTCGAAAGCCCGGCCATGATGAACCTGCTGCGCCGCATGAAGCCGGACGATATTTACGAGCTGACCCAGGCGCTGGCCCTCATCCGTCCCGGCCCGACCGAAAGCGGGATGAAGGAGGGGCTGCTGAGGAGCCGAGAGGGGAGGGGCACGTTCCGCGACCCGTTCCTCGAAAAAATCCTGCCCGAGACCGAAGGGCTCCTGCTCTACGAGGAGCAGGTGATGCAGATCGCGGAGCGAGTGGCGGGCATGCCGCCCGAGGAGGGCGACCTGTTGCGGCGGAGCTTAAAAACCAAGGGTGAGTCGCCGCTGGCCATCCTGCGGTCGCGGTTTTTCAAGGAGGCCAAGGACCGGGGATACACGGCCGGCGAGGTCGAGAAGCTGTGGCAGACCATGGAGAAATTCTCATCCTATTCCTTCAACAAAGCGCACAGCGCGTCTTATGCGGCCATGGCCTACCAGGCCGTTTACTTGAAGGCGCACCACGCCGTGCCTTATCTTGCGGCCGTGCTCAACGCCGGCGGCGGCTACTACATGCTGCCGGAGTACGTCGAGGAGGCCAAGCGGCTCGGGATTAAAATTTTTGGGCCGGACGCGAACCGGAGCGGATACGAGTTCCAGGTGGAGGGCGGCGGCATCCGGGTGGGGTTTACGTCCATCAAAAGCCTGCCGCTGCGGACGGCCGAGAAGATCATCGAGGAACGGAAAGCGGCCGGCGATTATCTCTCGATCGAGGACTTTCTGGCGCGCGTCCATGTCTCGAAGTCCGAGCTCTTCACCCTGATCAAGGCCGGCGTCTTCGATTCGCTCGAGTCGCGGCGGACGCGGCAGATCCTGCGCTACTTCCAGGGGATCGATGCCGTGGAGGTCGCGGCGGACCTCGATTCGCGCGAGAAGGCCAAGATGCTCCTGGAGTCGCTGGGGTTCAGCCCCGCCGGAGACCCGCTCGCCCTCTATGAAGGAAAGAGGCCGGAGCTGCGGATCGGGGACCTGCGCAAGTTCGCAGGGCAGCAGGTCGAGCTTGTGGTGAGGGTCGTGGACGCGCGCGGCAAGGAAGTGAACGGCGGCCGCAAGTATTTCTACCTGTTCGAGGACGAGACGGGCCTTCTCGAAGGCATCGGCGACAGGAAGTGCCCGACCATCGGCGAGCCGCCCATCTGCTGCCTGCGGGGCGAGGTGCGGGCCGACGGGAACGGCCTCATGAAGATCTTCGACTGCTCCTTCCTCCGCTCGTTTTAAAATTCGGTGACATGTACCCTAGGTGCGTGTCATCGAATATCTTATTCCTATATATTATATAGGTTAAATAGAATAAATCCTTGAAAAACGCCGGCCGGCATGGCATAATAAACAAGCTTGAGGCCTCCCCTTTGGGATGAGACAAGGAAGCGATGAATTCAAAAACAAAGGAGAGCATGATCATGGCTGAGACAAAGACTCTTAAGGTGGGCGACCCTGCCCCGGATTTCCGGCTCAAGGACCAGAACAAGCAGGACGTGCGACTGTCCGAGCTCAAAGGCAGAAAGGTCCTCCTGTCCTTCCATCCGCTGGCCTGGACGCCGGTCTGCTCCGAGCAGATGAAATCTCTGGAGAAGAATTTCGAAGTGTTCGCCAAATGGAACACGGTCGCTCTGGGCCTGAGCGTGGACCATGTCCCGTGCAAAACCGCCTGGGCCAAAGAGCTCAACGTGAAAAGCATATCCCTTCTCGCCGATTTTTGGCCGCACGGGGGCGTGGCCAAGCAGTACGGAATCTTCAGGGAGGAGACCGGAGTCTCCGAACGGGCCAACATCATTGTCGATGAAGACCAGAAGATCTCCTTCATCAAAATCTACGAAATCCCCCAGCTTCCGGACATCGAGGAGATCATCGATTTCTTGAAGAAAAAATAGGCCGGAGATGGAATGGAGGTCCCCATGGACGTCACAAAAGCCATCAAAGAAAGACGGGCCTTCCGGTCGCTCGACCCCGTGGAGATCACCGAGGATCTCATCAAGGACCTGGCCCTCCATGCCCAGCTCGCCCCGTCCTGCAACAACAACCAGCCCTGGCGGTTCGTGTTTGTCTTTGATCCCGCGAAGCTTCAGGAGATGCGCGCCGCCCTCAGCCAGGGAAACGAGTGGATCCGCGCCGCGTCCATGCTCATGGGCCATTGCTGCAAACTGCTTATGCCAGGGCAAAACGTATTTTCTCAGGTCTGCCGGGGATGTGTTGCAGGAAGGTTTTTCAACATCATTCTATCGCTGTCATGACAGTCGGCCGAACGACGTGGATAACCGTGATTGTTTCGTCCCGGCAACAACCTATCTTTTAAATAATGATTTCTTTTGGGATTGGCCTGAGGTTGTAGTGAGAGGCCATGGTCCTGGCATATGCCCCTGCGTTGAGAACGGCCAGGATATCCCCGGCCTTCGGGATGGGCATCAGAATTTCTTTCCCGAAGACGTCGCCGGTCTCGCAAAGATTGCCGGCCACGGTGACGCGTCGCCTGATTTTCGAGGCCAGCCGGGTGCAGTGGACGATCTCGTGATAGGCCTGGAGATAAATGGCCGGCCGGGGAAGCGTGTTGAACGTGCCGCCGTTGACGCAGGCAAAGAGATTTCCGTAGCTTTCCTTTAGATAGCCGACCGCGAGCAGCAGGACTCCGGCGTCAGCCAGAAGATATTTTCCCGGCTCCACGGCCAGGGCCCGGATTTTCAAGCGACGCTTTTTGATTTCTCGGCAGATAAACGCCGCGTATTTCGCAACCGGAAAAAGCCCCTGGCTTTTTAAGTAGCGGGGACCAAAGCCTCCTCCGAAGTCTAAAAACTCAAGGTCGAAGCCTCTCCGCTCAACCTCGGCGGCTTTTTGAATCATAGCCGCTGCCGCCTTGGTGACCTCGTCCAGATCTTCCTTGACCCAGCCCGACCCCAAATGCTGATGAAGTCCTACAGGAACAAAACCATAATCCTTCGCTTTTTGAAAAGTGGCCAGGACTTTCTTGCCTTCGACCCCGAATTTGATGGGCGTTCCGTCAACGGACCTTTCGCCGGCGGTAATCACTTTTGGGTTGAAGCCGCGGCCGATTCCCGGGTTCCAGCGCACCGAGACGCGTACGGCCTTTCGCCTAAACCAACGGTCTTTGACGATTTTCATGATCTCGAGTTGTTCGAAAGCGTCGATGCTGACGGTCAGGCCGGTTACGGCAAACGCCCGCCGGAAGTCCTCGGGGCTCATGCTCGTTCCCGTAAAAAGAATCTTTTGGGGAGGGAATCCTGCGCGCATGGCTGCCCGGACCTCGCCCGGGGAAACGGCATCGATCCACGCCCCCTCGGCTTCGAGCAGCCTGAGAATATCGCGGTTCGGGTTGGCTTTCATCGCGTAACAAATGCGAACGTCCAAGTCTGTTTTTCCCGCAAACACTCGCTCGAGCGCACGCAAGTTTGCCAGGACCTGCTTCCGGCTGTAGACGAACAGCGGTGTCCCGTATTCGGCTGCGATCCTTGCCGCTTCCCGGCCGCCAAGGTAGAGCTTGCCGCCCTTCGCCTCCAAGAATTGATTTTCCCACCAGATCATGCGCTTATTCCTGCGGCCCCTTGTCTCCCTCGCTCTCCTTGAAAAGGTCGAGCTGGCCATGACGGATTTTATCAACGATGTCCTCGAGCACGGGATACTGCTTGATCAGCGAAAGAGGGATCTCGAGCTTCTCTCCGCTCACCATATTCTTGATTTGGAGCGCATTGGCCAGGGCCTGGCCCCGATAGTGATTATTGGTGATAACGTAAACCCGATCGCTGTCCTTGCCCAATTCCTTGATTTTCTCGACCCATTCATCGATCTCATCCGTGGTGTAGAGATAGTTGTACCTTTCATCGCGGCCGGCATCTTCTCTGAACCAGTCCTGGTAATTGCGGCCATGAAGCCGGACATACGAAAATTTAGGGTTGGTGACGATGGCGCTGGGCTTGATGGAATTTCGAAGGATAGGCTGGTCGATATTGCAGTAGCAGACCTGATGCTCGCGGAGGAGCTTGTGAAATCGATAGTCGTCCCAGGACGAGTGCCGGACCTCGAGCGCCAGCGGATATCCGGCGAAAAGCTTGAACAAACCGGTCAGATAGTCGGTGTGGGCCGTGGTGTTGACGAAGGACCAGGGGAACTGGAGAAGTAGGGCGGCCAGCCTGCCCGCGGCGAACAAAGGCTCAATGCCGAGCTTGAATGCATCAACGTCTTTTTGGCCGAAGTCTTTTCGCTGATGGGTGAAGACCTGGTGAAGCTTGATAGAAAAAAGGAAATCGGGGAACGGCTCAACCCTCCTCACCCAGGACAATGAAATCTGGATGACCGGGGGCCTGTAAAATGTGCTGTTGACCTCGACGATGTTGATGTAGTGAGCGAGAAAAGGCAGGGGGTGGAATCGGGAATTGCGCTTCACGGGGTAGACGACGCCTTCCCAGTCGTCGTAGCTCCATCCGGCCGTGCCGATGTAATAGTGTGCCATTCTGCAGAATCTATTTTATAGAAATGTGCGGAAATGTCCAATTTGGAAAGAAAGTTTCACCTCGATTTTATGTAGGCGAATCCGGGAGCCCGTGACGCTCTTGCTCCCGCGAAGGTTTTTCACGCTGTTCCCCCGCCGTCCTCTCGGCGCTGCGGAACTCGCACCACGCCTCCGATCATCCCCCCTGATCTGTGCCGCAAATTTCGAGTCACGGTAGGCCGTGGCGAGGCTCGCACAGTCCTCGCGCCCCGAAGACGGGGTCCCCTCGAAGACGGCGAGAGAAGGCTAAACCTTCGCTGATGGTCGCTGCAAGCGTCACGGACTCCCGAATTTACCCTTTCGGGGCTTGCTTTATTTGGCAATATATGAGAAATATTTTTTATCAGCAATGGCCAATTGGAAATCTGAAAAATCGGAAAATCTAATATTTCGAACGAGAGTCTTGGACGCTTATGCTCGTATTCGGGATGAGATTATTCGGACCCCGCTGGAGTATTCGCCCATCCTCAGCCGGGAGCTGGGCGCCCAGATTTACATGAAGTGGGAGTGCGACCAAAAGGCTGGGTCGTTTAAATTGAGGGGGGCCTTGAACAAGCTTCAGTCGCTCACGGCCGAGCAGAAAAAACGCGGTATCGTCTCGGCATCGACCGGCAACCACGGCCTTGCCCTGAGCTATGCCTCGAAGCTGGACGGCGTTTCGTTGACGCTTTTCCTTCCGGAAAACGCGGTCCGGGAGAAGGTCCAAAAGATCGAAAAATTCGGCGTGGATTTGAAGTTCCACGGGCAGAGCTGCGAACAGGCTGAAATCCATGCCCGCCGCATCGCAGATGAATCCGGCCGGGTTTATATTTCTCCCTATAATGATATTAACATCATTTACGGCCAAGGAACGGTCGGGATCGAAATTTTAGAAGACATCCCTGACGTGGAGGATGTGCTTGTTCCGGTCGGCGGCGGAGGGCTCATTTCGGGCATCGGAGGTTATCTGAAATCGTTGAAACCGTGCGTCAAAATCTGGGGTGTCGAGCCCATAAATTCTGCCTTTATGAAAGCGTCTCTTGCGGCCGGCAGGCTGGTCGAAATCCAGGAAAAGTCGACCCTGGCCGATGCCGTAGCCGGGGGGATCGAGCCAGGGGCGGTGACCTTTCCTCTGTGTCAGGCGTATGTCGATGGGATTCTGGCGGTCGGCGAGCGCTGCCTTCAAAATGCCCTTCGCCGCCTTTATCAAGTCCATGCCAAGATCGTGGAGGGCGCGGGTGCGCTCCCGCTGGCCGGCCTGATGAAAGCGCGACACCGTTTTCAGGGACGGAGAGCTGTTTTGGTGGTCAGCGGGGCAAACATCGCCGCCGATTTATTCGGCAAACTGGTTCAGTGACGGCGAAGAAATGATTTGCCACTCGTCGGAATTTTGATTATGATTTTTCTATGTCCATAGGGAAATCGAGGTGAGAAAGGCTCTCGTTCTTTTCTTGCTTGCCCCTCTTCTTTTTTCCTTTTGTCATAAGACGCCAAAGACTCTTTACACGATCGGCATCATTCAGCTCCTCGATTCGCCGACTTCGAACGAGACACTGAAGGGGATCATCCAAGCCCTGCAAGACGGCGGTCTCAAGGACGGCGTGAACGTCCAGCTGAAAATGCGCAACGGGATGGGAGATATTTCCGAAGTCCAGAAGGTCGCCCAGAATTTTGTGACCGAGAATGTGGATATGATCGTCCCCATTTCTACGCCCTGCCTCCAGGCGGCCCTGATCGCCACTCAAAAAATTCCAATTATCTTCAGTTCGGTCGCCAACCCCTATTTGACGCGGGCCGGCATATCGCCCACAGAACATCTGAGCAATGTCACGGGCCTATCTTCCGAGGGGCCGATTAAGGAGACTCTGAAGCTCATCAAGGGAACACTGCCCTGGGTGAAAAGAGTCGGAACTCTTTGGACCCCGTCTGAACTCAATTCCGAATATTACCTGGAAAAGGCGCAAGAAGCCGCCGCGGAGCTGGGTTTTGGGCTCGTCGCGGTCCCCGTCTCGAACGAGAGCGGTGTTCTCTTGGCGGCACAGGTGCTGATCAACAAGAAAATCGACGTCATCTACCAGATCTCGGACAACACCATCAACGCCTCTTTTGAGGCCCTGGGCAAAGTGGCCGAAGAAAACAAAATCCCCTTGTTCGGCGGATTCTTGCAATCCACGGAGCTCGGGGCGTGCGCGGCTATGGGCTGGGATTTTTTTGATATGGGGTACAAAACAGGCCAGATTATCCTTCGCGTGAAGGGCGGAGAAAGCCCCCTCAAGATCCCGATTCAAAGCATGATCGCGATCAAGCTTCATCTCAACCCGAAAGCGGCCGAGAAACAAGGCGTGAAATTCCCGGACGATGTTTTGAAGAGAGCGAGTGAGCCCCCAGCCTCCGGGGAGACTTCCCCCAAGCCCGGGTCGATCGACTCGTAACGGACAGCCGTGAAAAGATATTTAATAAGGGCGGCTCTGTGCCTGCTTTCGTTCATTCTCGGGGTGGCCGTCTTTATGATCTATTCGTTCTACCACTCTGTGGCCGGGGTCGAAGGAGAATTGACGAGCCCGGCTCTGAGCGCAGAGGTTAAAATCATCCGTGACCGCTGGGGCATTCCTCATATTTTTGCCGCGAACGAAAAAGATCTATTCTTCGCATCCGGCTTCGTCCAGGCGCAGGACCGCATGTGGCAGATGGAGCTGCTGCGCAGGGCCGGAAGCGGCCGCCTTTCCGAAATCTTAGGAACCAAGACCCTGGACACCGACAGGCTCATGCGAACCCTCGGACTGAAGGAGGCCGTCCGGAAAGATTTTGAGAAGCTCACGCCCGCACTCAAAGACCTCATCCAGAGCTACTGCGACGGAGTCAATGCCTGGATGAATTCGCTGAAATGGAACTGGCCGCCGGAATTTCTTGCCCTGCGCTACCGGCCCGAGCCGTGGACCGTCCAGGATTCTTTCGCCGCCAAAGTGATCCTGGCCGTGGCTCTTTCCGAAGAGTACCGGGCCGAGATTATGAGAGCCAAGCTGGTGAACAAGCTTGGTGCCGAGAAAGCTCTCCAGATCCTGGAAGAAGACGTGGGCATACCGCCGGCGCTTGAAATCTCGGAGTTGTTCTCGATGAAGTCCCCGGATTTCCCACGGGATGTGGGCAGCAACAACTGGGTAATATCAGGAGCCAGGTCGCAATCCGGGAAGCCCCTCCTGGCCAATGATCCTCATCTCCAGATTAGCCTTCCCCCGGTTTGGTACGAAATCCATATGAGCTGTCCGACGCTGAATGTCACGGGCGTGACCATGCCCGGCGTTCCGCTCGTCCTCATCGGCCACAACGATTCGATCGCGTGGGGGGTAACGTATTCATACGCCGACGTTCAAGATGTCTATATCGAGCGAATCAATGATTCGCGCGACATGTACCTGAATGAAGAAGGCTGGAAGCCTTTGGTCAAAAAAGAGGAGAGGATTTTCGTCAAAGGCCGGAAGACTCCCGAGTTGCTTGAGGTCCTGTGGACGGAGCGCGGGCCGGTAATCTCGCCCCATATTGTCAAAAGCCGATTGCCCTTGTCCCTTCGTTGGACGCTCTATGAAGGGGGCAACACCTTCGATGCTCTCTATCAACTGGACAAGGCCGATAACTGGGAGGAATTTTGCCGGGCCTTGAGAAACTTCGACGCCCCGTCCCAGAATTTTGTCTATGCAGATATCCAGGGCAACATCGGTTACTACCTGGCTGGAAAAATTCCGGTCCGGCCCAAGCTGGTCGCGCTTTTTCCCTTTCCCGGATGGCAGAAGGAAGGTCGCTGGAGCGGTTTTCTTGAAGAAAACGAGAAGCCGAACGTGTTGAACCCGCCTGATGGATTCATCGTCACCGCGAACAATAAGATCGTTCCAGACAATTATCCTTTTTACATCAGCAGTGACTGGTTTTCGCCGTTCCGGGCGAACCGGATCAAAGAGCTCCTCCTCGGCCGTGAAAAGCATACCGTCGATACGTTCAAAGCTATCCAGAATGATATCCATTCAAATGCGGCGGGGCTCTTTTTGCCCTATCTGAAGGACGTTCAAGGAGCCGGAGGAAAAGTGAAAGAAGCCCTTGATTTATTGAAAAATTGGGATGCCGAGATGAATGCCCAGCCGGCCGCGGCGCTCTATGAGGTTTTTGTAAAAACGTTCAACGAGGAAGTGTTCCGGGATGAGCTCGGAAATGATTACAATGATTTTTATGCTCTCTTCGGGCGCAAGCCGGCCGGTATTTTCCGGATTTTGTCGGACCGAGCATCTCCCTGGTTTGATAAGAAAAATACGCCGGTTGTTGAGGACCGAGATGCAGTTATCAAGTCGAGCTTGGAGAGTGCCTATGGATGGCTTGAGAAAAACTACGGGCCGCCTCGAAAATGGGATTGGCCGAAGATGCACGCTATCGAATTTCAGCATAGCCTTGGCCATGTCCCGGTCTTGAAGTTTTTCAACAAGGGGAAACATCCTGTCAGCGGAGAGACATTCACGGTCAAGGCGACTTTTTCGCAGGGCTATGAAACCAAGGTTGGACCTTCCTACAGGCAGATCATCGACCTTTCCGACCTAAATAGATCGATTTCCGTCATCTCCTCGGGGCAGAACGGTCATTTTCTCGGCCGGCATTACGGGGACCAGATCCCTTTGTGGCTGGAAGGCCGCTATCACCCTATGTTATTCGAGCGCAAAGACATCCAGGCCAATAGTGAAGGTGTTTTGATTATGAAGCCGACGCCGGAAAAGAAATAACATGGCGTCCGCGCCCGATGCGGACGGCGGTTTTAATGGCCGTATAGGTCAATTCCGTAGCCAGTTCGCAAGCCTTGCCAAGCGGTTTCCCCAGCGCTAGATAACACAGAAGGCTTGAAGAGAAAAAGCAGCCTGTCCCGTGGACATCCTTATTGATCTTGGGATTTCCGAAAAGAAAGGTCCTGCGGCCGTCGTAAAGAAGATTGACGGCCTCTTTCTCCAGGTGGCCGCCTTTGATGAGGCAGGGGATGCGGGTCATCACGCAGATTTTCTCGGCGGCTTCTTTCATGGCTTCCAATGTCCGGACCGTGCGGCCGGTGATGAGGCCCGCTTCTTCCAGGTTGGGAGTCAGGACCGAAGCCCGGCCCCGTATTTCCCGGATAAATAAGGGAATGGCGTTTTTTGCCAAGAGCCATGCGCCCGAGCTTGACCGGAAGACGGGGTCGATTACGCGCGGGGTCTTTTTGTTCGCGGCCAAGATCCCGGCGATGATCCCGACGTTTTCCACGGATCCGGCCATGCCGATCTTGATGCCGGCAAAGGAAAGATCTCGGGCCAGCGTATCATACTGGTTTTTGAGGGCCCGGGCCGGCGGACAAAAGATATCTTGCACGGCCTGGGTGTTCTGGATGGCAATGGCCGTTACGATCCCGGCGCCGTAAAAACCGAAATCGTGGAAGACCTTGAGGTCGAGAATCACACCCGCCCCGCCCGAAGGGTCATACCCGGCCGCCGACAAAAGAACTCTTTTCATGAAAGGAAAGGCTCGATCTTTGCTTTATTAGAATTTAATCCGACTCCCGTCTCTTGTCAACTTTGATCTTTCGCCGAATTCTTTACGGCCAATTTCCATTGTGTTAAACTTCTCTCGTCATGGACGCGCGCGCTCATGTGTTTGTATCAGGGAGAGTCCAGGGAGTTTTCTTCCGCGACCACACGCGGAGGTGGGCCTCTTCGCTCGGCCTCACAGGCTGGGTGCGGAACGTTTATGACGGCCGGGTGGAAATCATCGCCGAAGGAGAAAAGGCCAAGGTTGAGTCCCTCATCGACAGGCTCCGCGAAGGCCCGCCCATATCAAGGGTCGAAAATGTCGAAGTCGCATGGGAAGAATACACGGGTGAATTCAGCGATTTCCGGGTGACGTATACGTCTTTTTGAAATTCTAGTTGCGCGTCTCGCAAATATCTTGCATATATAAAGATACTCCCTTGAACGCGCAACCGCCGGGGAGTTTGAGGGGGGCGGAGTGGCCCCCCTCAGGGGTTCAGCGGAGCGAAGCGAAGCGCCGAAGGGGGAGCTTGACTCCCCCTTGGAAGTGCCCCGGCTCTGCGAAATACTGGAACAAGAAATTAATGAGACGGGGCACTAGTTCGGGTGTTTTTTCTGCTCCAGAAATTTTTTCCGGCATTCCTTGGAACAGAAAAAAAATTCTTGGCCGTCGATCACGTCCCGGAGGGCTTCTTCCCTGGGGACGTAGGTGTTGCAGGCTTCATCCTTGACCATCATCCCGGACAGGCGTGGTTTGGGCTTGGGGGCTTGGATTCTCTTGCCGAGGTTTTGAAAAAAACGGATGGCGATATAGATGAAATAAGCGATGAGGATGTAATAAAGCAGCCTGATCATGGCGCGCACCATCGATACACTTTAGATGAATCGGGCATCCTTGTCAAATGGGGGGCTCGGGAAGGCTAAACCCTCCATGGTCGCTTCGGCCGTCTCCGAATCGACTCCCCGAAGATTTTTCCTCTTGATTTCGAAGCGGACTAAAAAGTAAGATTTGAGTGGGTGTCATCATAATTTTCTACGAAGGAGCCGACATGGACTTTTTATTGACTGAGGATCAAAAAAGCCTGAAGCAGTCCATCAAGGACTTTGCCCAGAAGGAAATCCAGCCTTTGGTCAAGGAGTACGATGAGAAGGGAAAATGGCCGGAGGGGCTGACAAAAAAACTGGGAGATATGGGACTGCTGGGAATCATCATCCCTTCTGAGTATGGAGGAACGGGATATTCTTATATCGATTATGTCATCATCCTGGAAGAGATCTCCAAAGTGGACCCCTCGGTCGGCCTGGTGGTGGCCGCTCACAATTCCCTGTGTTCGAACCATATCAACCTTTACGGAACCGAGGCCCAGAAAAAGAAATATTTGCCCCGCCTGACATCCGGCCAGACTCTTGGCGCTTGGGCGCTGACGGAGCCGGGCGCCGGCTCGGATGCCGCCGCGCTCAAGACGCGCGCCGAGAAAAAAGGCGATCATTGGCTCTTGAACGGGACCAAGCTTTTCATCACCAACGCCAGCCTGGCGGAAATACATGTCGTCATGGCCCTCTCCGACCCGGCCAAGGGCAGAAAGGGAATTTCCGCCTTTATCCTGGAAAAGGGAATGACAGGCTTCAAGCCGGGCAAGAAAGAAGACAAGCTCGGGATCCGGGCCGCGGATACCGCAGAGCTAATTCTTGAAGACGTCAAAGTGCCGGCGGAAAACCTGCTTGGCAAAGAGGGTGACGGCTATCGCGCAGCCATGGCCATTCTGGACGGGGGCCGGGTGAGCATTGCCGGTTTCTCCTTGGGGATCGCCGCAGGGGCCTTGGAGTCGAGCTTGAAATACTCCAAGGAACGAGTGCAGTTCGAACAGCCTATCGCAAATTTCCAGGCCATCCAGTGGATGCTGGCGGACGGCTTCACGGAGCTCGAAGCCGCCCGGCTCTTGACCTACCGGGCCGCGTTCCTCGAGGACAAGGGGAAGAAAATCCCGAAAGAGTCGGCTATGGCCAAGCTCTTTGCCAGCGAACTGGCCGTCAAGTCATCTTCGATGGCGGTCCAGATCCACGGCGGCTATGGGTTTACTAAAGATTATCCGGTGGAGAAGTTTTACCGGGATTCCAAGCTGGCCACGATCGGAGAAGGGACGTCGGAAATCCAGCGCTGGATCATCGCCCAGAAAATCCTCTCGGAATATTAGTTAATATGACGGGTCCTGTCAGACACTCTTGGAGGGAAACCCTTGGTCCGGGTTTCCCTCCAACGATCGCTTCGTTCTCTGCCTCCTTTCCAAGGAGCATTTGGCTATGAATTCATCAGGGGTCGCTTATTGATTGAGAAGAAGGGGTTTTGTCGCTTTCGGGCGCCGCGGGGCAACATCCGTGCCACCCGTCATAAACGTTGCCACGGGATAGAGGTGCGAACGACTTGGTAGTCGAGCTAGAATAATGCCGAAAATAATGGCGGGTTCGATGGATCTTATCAAGGGGGTGTTGAGGGGGAATCCCAGGGCCATCGCTCGAGCCATCTCGCTGGTAGAAAACGCCGAGGACGGCGCGCAGGATCTCCTCAAGAGTCTTTTTTCGCACTGCAAAGAATGCCTGATCCTGGGAATAACCGGCGCTCCGGGATCCGGAAAAAGCACGCTCGTGGACCAGCTGATCGGCCGGCTGAGGGCGGACGGGAAGAAAATCGGCATCATCGCCGTTGATCCTTCAAGCCCTTTCACAGGCGGCGCGATCCTGGGAGACAGGATCCGCATGATGCGCCACAGCACGGACCCCGGCGTGTTCATCCGCAGCATGGCGACGCGCGGCCACCTGGGCGGCCTGGCCAAGGCCACCGGAGAAGCCATCTCCATTTTTGAAGCATCGGGAAAGGACATTGTCCTTGTCGAAACCGTAGGCGTCGGACAGGACGAGGTCGAAGTCGTCAAGCTGGCCGACCTGATCCTGGTCATTCTGACTCCCGGCGCCGGCGATGATATCCAGGTGTTCAAGGCCGGGATCATGGAGATCGCCGATATTTTTGTCCTCAACAAAGCCGATACGCCCGGGGCGGAAAAAATTGAGATCCAACTAAAGGCCATGCTCGAGCTCGGCCTGAAGGACAAAGACCTTCCGCCCGTCGTCAAAACGGTGGCCACCGAGGGCAAGGGCACGGACGAGTTGGTCCAGGCCGTCTTGAAGCTCCGGACGAAAAAGGTGCGATCAGACCTGGCCGCCAGGCGGAAAAAATTGATCGCCTGGATGCTCAAGGACATCACTCAAGATAAGCTTTACGGGCTTGTCGCTCGGACCTTCAAAGATGCCGAGTTCGAGAATTACGTGGAAAGAATATATAAAAGGGAGATCGACCCTTACACGGCGGCGGATGAAATCGTGGCCAAGTTGAAGACAAAAAAACCAAAGGAGCGAAAATAAGCGTGGAGATCGAAAAGATCGACCATATCGGCATCGCCGTGAAAGATCTCGAGGCGAAGATCGCCCTTTGGGAGGGGGTTCTTGGAATCAAGGCGGGGAAAATCGAGGAGCTTCCGGAAAGGGGCGTGAAGCTCGCCCATCTTCACGTGCCCCACAGCCCCACCTTGGAGCTGGTGACACCCTTGAATGAGCAGGCGGCCGTGGCCAAATTTCTGGCCGAAAGGGGAGAGGGGATTCACCATTTCTGCTTTCTGGTCAAGAACATCGAGAGCGCTTTTGAAGAGCTGAAGAAGAAGGGAGTCCAGTTTGTCCAGGACAAGCCCTACCTGGGCGCGGGCGGGAGCCGCATCGTTTTCATCCATCCGCGCAGCCTGGGCGGCGTTCTGATCGAGTTAAAAGAGGTGTTGCTGTCGCACGAATGAGAGGTCAAATTGGGTGTCTAGTAATTTCCGTGACTGCTGATCGTTTTGACCTGCCTGGCAAAAACCTTCGCCTCGGCCAGGTCCGTCTCGTTAGGATGGGTGCCGGCCGAAGCGGCCATCTGCGCCCATTCCTGGTGCTCGGGCGATTTGATCAGGACCTCTAAAGTCTCATAGGCGATCTTGCCCCGGCAGGCATACGTGCCGAGGACCTTGGCCTTGGAGGCCAGGATCACGGCGTGTTCCAGGGCCTCTCTCGACAGCCTGGAGCCCGTTAAAGATCCGTGGGTGCAAAAGAGCGCAATTTTTTTGCCGGCGGGGATATTTTTAAGGAAGACTTCGACCTTATAGGGAACGCTGTGGGATTGGACGGGAAAGCCGACAAAGACCAGGTCGTATTCGTCGAGGCCCTGGACCTCGCCTATGGGATTGAGGGCCTTATCGCCGTCGAGGGCGGAAAAGATCGCCTCGGCGGCTTTTTTTGTATTGCCCGTCCGGCTGAAATACGCGACGAGAGTTTTATGCATGGCCCTATTTTTCCACAGACGGGGAAAAAATTCTAGCTTTTTATGAGGCGAAAATCAATCGTGATTTTCGCGCCTTTTCGGAGTTCGCTCGTGATCTGGATCGTGCCCTCATGGTCCTCGATGATTTTTTTAGCAATCGGAAGGCCCAGGCCCGTCCCGACGTCCTTGGTGGAAAAGTAGGGCTCGAAGATCCTTTCCAGAACCTCCTTTTCGATCCCGATGCCCGAGTCCTCGACCTCGACGACCAGGTGCTCCTGCGTCTTCTTTACAGATACGCGGATTTCGCCCTTGCCCCGGATGGCTTCGATGGCGTTGGTCAGCAGGTTGCGGAGGGCGACCTTGAGCTTGGCCCGGTCGCCGGCGAAGCGAAAGTCTGTCCCTTCGTAGGACTCCCGGAACTGGATCCTTTCCGCCAGCAGATTCTTATAGGGCCCGACCGTTTCCCTGACGAGTTCATCAAAAAGGAAATCCTCTTTATGCAGGACGGTCTCTTTAGAGATCTCGAGAAACTCCTGAGCGATTTTTCGGAGGTTTTCGACTTCACTGTTGATATAGGAAATGGATTCTTTGAGTACCTTGCCAAAATCGTCCTTCTTGTCCTCATAGACCTTGAGCAAATGCTCGGCAGAGAGCTGGATCGGGGTCAGCGGGTTCTTGATTTCATGGGCCACCTTGCGGGCCATCTCGGCCCAGGCAACCTTCTTGCTCATCTCGGCCAGCTCTTGCTCGCGGTTCTTGAGGTTTTGGATCATCGTGTTGAAGCCGTCGACGAGGGTTTTCATCTCGTCCTGCGTTTTGTAATCGATCTTGATCTCCAGGTTGCCCAGGCCGGCCTCCTTCGTCCCGGCCAGGAGCTTTTTGATCGGCGTGACGATCATGGCGCCGATGCCCCGGGCCAGCGCCAGGACCGTGGCGATAAAAAAGACGGAGATGAAGAGCAAAAATTCGATGAGCTGCCGGGTGGCATCGGCAATTTCCTGCTGTTCAAAAGGAAAGGGCAGCGAGATGAGCAGGAGCGGGCCAAGGGAAGCGTAGGGAATCGTGAGCGTGCGAAAGGAGAAATTCCCGATGTTCCTTGTCTGGGCATAAAACGGGTTATTTTCGAACTGGATTTTATAAAAGATCTCGCCGTCCAGCAGCTCCGGGAAAAGCCCGGAATCAAAAAATTCCCTCCGGCTCGAAGAGACCAGCCGGCCGTTCTCGTAGAGGTTCACGTCATTGGCGATGGTCGTGCTGATCCAGAGCACCAGGTCTTCGGAAAGGGTCGGGGTCTGGGCCTTTTCCTGCTGTTGGAAGTAGAGAAAATCGTCCATGACGCTGCGGGCCAGGTTGGCATGGATCTCCGCCTTCTCGACGAACTGCTCCGAGAAAACGCGGTTGAAAAAGTTGCGGGAGAAGAAAGTGAAAAGAAAGAGCGGGACGAGGGCGACGGCAATAAAGGAAATATAGACCCGGTTGGAAAACGACCAGAGTGGGTGGCCAAGCGTCTTTCCCGACCAGAGGACCGAGACGAGGAGCACGGGCAGGAGGAAGATCAGGGCGTAGAAAAAGAAAAGCTCGAAAAATTCGATGGTAAAGGTGATGAATTTTTTCTGGGGCATGAACAGGGCATAGATGCGGCTGCCCGAGAGGAAATAAAAAAGGTCGAACGTCTTCTCGCGATCGACGAACGTCGTCCAGCGGCCCGCGGCGTTCAGAGATTCCGGCAGAAGGAGGTCGGAGGGAAGGCCCGTCGAGATTTTGTCGGGGTTGAAGAGGATTTTTCCGTCCGCGTCAAAGACGGCAAACCGGAAATCGAATTGGTTGAGCGAAGGCAGTGAGTTCACGCGGAGCAGTTCGAAATAGGGGTTGGCGGAATAAAGGAACGGCAGCATGTCGTAATCCAGCGACAGATAATACACGGTCCGCCCCAGACGTTCCTTGTTTTCGAACCAGTCCTTGTATCCGATGAGAAAATCTCTTCCCTTTTCCATGAACGGGATGGTCAGGCGGGTGAGCGCCCAGTCCGGACTGTCGGGCCAGTTTCCGGTCGTGCGAAACGTGGCCGGGATGTTCAGCGAAAAACGGGAAAGGACGCTGCCTTTTGGGTCGAGGATCTCCAGGCTGGAATACCAGTTGAATTTATCGGCGGGCGTTCTTGCCCAGAGCGAATGGGCCAGTTCCGAGGGGGAATCCGGCCTTGCTTTGAGAAAAGCGATCAGACTTTTTTTCTGTTTTTCTATTTCGGAAAAAGCCTCCTGCATCAGAAAACCGGCCCAGTCTTCTTGGGCGACGATCGTGTCTTTCAAAAAATACTGAGTCAGTCGCCGGGCTTTTTCCGATGTGTTCTGGTGGAGCGTTCCGTAGAGGAAGACGGCCATAAGAACGAGCGCAACATACACGGCCGCCCTTCGCTCAAAGGCTTTCGGCCAATAAGCGAGCCCGGCAAGAACGAACAGGACGACGAGCTGCAGAATAAAAAGGAAAGGTGCGCGGCGTCCATAAACGAAGAATGCAAGGCCTTCGATTCCCAAAAGAAGAGCAAACCCAAAAGTGGGGCGGGACATAAGGCGGGCGGCGATTCTTAAAGCGGTGAAGAGAAGAAACACAACACCCGCAAAAAGAAAAATAAGAGCCCCGTGGAGAAGGACAAAAGACCAGGTCGGGGAAAATCGAAGCAAATTGATGCTGGAATTGGCGACGAAACAGGCTATTAGCTTTTGGAATGCCAGGAGCGCCGCGATGGAAACTACGAAGACGAGAGCGGCAAAAGCCAGCGACAAGGGGGCGGCGACTCTGTTTTTCTGGCGACGATAAAGCCCCTGGAGGTAAAAGGCAGCGACGGCCAAAAGGAGAGATAGGCAGAGGAAGGTCAAGAAAATGTCGGCCGGCGACTTCGTGAAATCCCCGACAGATAGAAAGCCGGCCGGTGTCGGAGAAAAGATCGGAAGCGACTGGATGTTCCCCAGCCGGCTCAGCGGAAAGAAGGCAAACCGCAAGCCCGCCAGGGAAAGAAGGAGGAAAATGCCCGGGCCGATTTTTTTGCTCAGATAAAACGCGGGGAGGCGGACGAAGTGGACGAGGACGAGGATAAAAAAAATAACGAGAAGAAGGTAGAAGATCATCAGAAACATTTCTTTTTTGGCCAGGCGAAAGGCCGTGAGGGACGGTGAACCCAAAGTCACGGTGGCGATCATGGTCTGCTGCTCGTTGCGGAGGGGAAAAAAGATGGACTGGACTTCGCCCTGGAGGCGGGGCGATCCGATGTATTCGTCCTGATGCTCCGTGAATATTTTATCCAGCCGGGAGACGTCTTCGCGGAAGTCCTGGTAGTCCACCTGGCAATTTTTTCGCAGCCGGGAGCCCAAAAAATAGTATTCCTGGAGATAGGGGGATTTGAACTGGGGAATAAAAGCCAACAGGCGGTAGAGGGCGAGATATTCGTTTCGCCGCACTCTCTGCACGGAGACAAGGTAGGAAGAGGCCTTGTCCTTGATCAAAAAGGAATTGGCCGCTCCCTGAAAGAGGGAGACCGATTCCCAGTCCTTGAATGTATCTTCCAGGTTCAAAACGTTGCCGAGCCAAATGGTTAATTTTCCCTCCGGTGTATAGGCGGCAACGCCTTCCACCTCGGGGTTCAAGTTCAACCTTTTGAACTTCTCGTACCAGAGCTCGCCTTTTTCCGGGAATGGAGATTGGGCCAGCTGCCGCTGTTTTTCGCGCTGGTCCTGGAGGAGGCCGGCGTATTCTTTTTTAATGGCTTCGGCCTGTGTCCGGAGGCGCTTCAGGCTTTTCTCATAATAATTGGAGGAGAGAAGCGCCGGCAGCACGAGCGAGAGGACGACAAAGACAAGGGCTAGCGCGGCCACCGCGGCCAGGACGGCCGGAAGCCATCGTTCGCGCACAGGCTGTTTTTTCAATAAAGCCTTTCCGCCTTGATCTCGGTGATCTTCCAGAAATCACCGGATGAAGAGGGCGAGGGATCGCCCCTGACATAGAAGTAAATTCGCAGGCGAAACTGATTCCGATTTCTGCCGGTGAACGACCAGCTGGCTTTAAAAATATAATGGCCCCTTGCCAGGGAGGGCGGGGCGCCGATCTCCGGATAGAATTCAAAGGTCGCATAGGACCGGAAAATCTGTTTGAACAAAAAATAGGCCTGCTCGCCGGACACCTCGTCGGAAAAGGAGATCGGCTCCGGGAGCGAAATATTAATCGGATGGTCCGGGGTCAGAAGCGAATAGAGAAGCTGGGGATTATTTTGAAGGAACGACTTCTCGATATTCTTTGTGACGGACGAAATTAAAGAAAGAACGAGAGACAGAATACAAAGGCTGAGTTGGGACACTCAGACAAAAGCAGCCCGCTTAAGCTTTTCCTTCGGACTTCTCTTCTTTTGTCTCTTCTTCCAGTTTCTTGGTCCGCATCGCGTCTTTGATGCTGCTGATGCCCGCAATCAATGCGATCAGGCCTCCGAAGAAGAGGATGGGCGGGATGAAGCCGAAGACCAGCGCGATAAACTGGTGCCACCACACAAATACGACAAGAATGATGCCGGCAGCCATGGCGATCAAGCCGCCGATTATGGCTAGGAATTTGCCCATAGACTGACCTCCCTCTCAGTTATATTTAAACACGCCGGGGATTATAACAAAACAATTTTCAATAATCAACTAAAAAAAATACTGGGGTCAAACCTACTCGTTACGCACCCTACCCTGGGACACTCTTGGAAGGAAACCCTTACGTAGGGTTTCCTTCCAACGCTCGCTCCGCTCTCTGCCTTCCTTCCAAGGAGCATTTGGCGATGAATTCACTGCGCCGGAAATTGTGCGTAACGAGTAGGTTTGACCCCGTTAGAGGAGTGGGGTAGAATATCGGCAATTAGTCTGGAACTAAAAGGAGGAGGCCATGAATCTCGGAAAGAAAGCAATTTTGAGCTTGGCGCTTTTGTCCCTGATCGGATTCTCGGCCAGGGGGCTTTGGGAAGGGGAGGATGTTTTTGTCCTGGGGAATATAAAGGCCGCGCCCGGAGAAGTCCGCTCTGGATATCTCGATGTCCCCGAGAAGGACGGCATCAAGACGGCCATCCCAATCACAATCATCCGGGGCGCGAAGAAAGGAAAAGTCCTGGCGCTGGTGGCCGCCGTTCACGGCGCCGAATATCCTCCGGTCCTGGCCCTCTACCGGATAAAGGACCAGGTGGACCCCAAAAAGCTTTCCGGCACGCTGGTCCTGGTCCATATCGCAAACTTGCCCTCTTTTCAAAAGCGGACCATCTATTACAACCCCTTTGATTGGAAAAACCTAAATCGAGTCTTTCCCGGCGATCCCAACGGCACGCTCAGCCAGCGAATGGCCTATGTCTTGAATGAAGAAATCGTGAAAAAGTGCGATTATTTGCTCGACCTCCACTGCGGCGACGCCAATGAGGCTTTGATTCCATACTCCTATTGGATGATCAGCGATAAAAAAAGCACGGACGCCAAAACAAAAGACATGGCCCTCGCCTTTGGCCTTCGCCATATCATCATCGACACCACCCGCACCAAGGACCCCAAGGATTCCAAGTACTTGGGCAACACGGCCATCCTCCAGGGAAAACCCGCCATAACCACTGAATCGGGATTTCTCGGAAGGACGGATGAAGAATCGATCGCCCGGAATGTGAAGGGCATTCTGAGCGTCATGAAGCTGCTTAAGATGATCGAGGGGACGCCGGATTTCGTCCCCGACCCGGTCTGGATCGATAGATACGAAGTCGTCAATTCCAAATACGACGGGCTTTTTTATCCCCAAGTCGAGATGGGCGCCATGGTTGCGCAGGGCCAGACCGTGGGCGTGGTCAAAGACTATTTCGGCAATGTCAAGGAAGATGTCAAGGCTCCCTTTGCGGGCGTCATTCTTTATTTTATCGGCACGCCTCCTGCGAATAAGGGCGAGCCGCTTTTCGAGGTCGGCCGGATACTCTTGGAAGGAAACCCTTCTCCGGGGTTTCCTTCCAACGCTCGCTTCGCTCTCTGCCAACCTTCCGAGGAGCATCTGGCCATGTATCTAAAGGGGGGATACTCTTGGAAGGAAACCCTTCTCCGGGGTTTCCTTCCAACGCTCGCTTCGCTCGCTGCCAACCTTCCAATGAGCATTATCCGATGAATCATTTTATGGGCTCGGGAAAGGCATGAGAAGTCCGGATCGTTTCTCCGATGATTTGAAATAAACGGATGAAGCTCAGGGGCGCGCTTTTCGATATGGACGGGACCGTCGTGGAGGTTCCCTACGATTGGCCGCGCATCAGGGCCGATCTTGGCGCCCATGAGATCTCTATTCTCACCTACATCAGCGGCCTCCCAGAGCCGGAAAAATCGCGGAAATGGGCGATCCTCCAAAGCTTCGAGGATGACGCCACGCGCCGGGCCGTCCTCAAGAGGGGGATGCGCAATTTTCTGAATTTTTTGGAAGCTCATGCAGTCCGAACGGCGCTTGTGACCAACAACTCTCAGAAAAATGTCGATGCTCTTCTCGATCGGTTCCGCCTGAAGTTCGATTGCGTCCTCTCGCGCGAAAGCGGCCTTTGGAAACCGTCCGGAGAGCCGCTCCGAGCTGCCATGCACATATTAAATTTGGCCGCCGACGAATGCTGCGCAATCGGGGATTCTCACTTCGACATCAGGGCTGCCCAGGAGGCCGGCGTCGCCAGGATTTTTATCCTGAGCAAGGATCGGTCAAAATTCACGAGCGGTTCATTTGCCGCGTGGCTTGCCACGGGGAACCGCTCGAGAGGGTTCCAAGGGGGAGTCGCCCCCTTGGTCGCAGGGCGGGGTTTCATGCCCCGCCCAAGAAGGGGAGGCAGGGCGGCCGGGTCTTCCCGTCGCCCGTTGGAAGGGGTCTTCCCCTCCAAATTGACTTCCTGGCCGGCGGAGATATTCGGCACCGTCGCCGCCCTCCAAAAGAGATTCGCGGAGCTGCTTTGAAACGTTCCGCCCTCCGAGGAAGTTATAATTATCGAAAAGGAAATATGACAGAATCAGGAGGATCATCTTGAACAAAAGACGCCAAGGCAATTTGAAGGGGAAAACCGCCTCGATCGTCGTAATTTTTATCGGGGCATTAGCTCTTTTTCTGAGCGGCCTGGCGCCCCATCTCCTCGCTGACGGATTTATCATCCCGCATCCGCCGCGTCAGGGCGATGTGGTCCCGCCCTTGACCGTGAAATACCACCATGTCAAGGTGGAAATTCGCGACCAGGTGGCCAAGACAACCATCGACCAGGTTTTTATCAACAATTTCAACCGCGATATCGAAGGCACCTATATTTTCCCCCTGCCCGAGCAGGCATCCATCTCCGAGTTCGCCATGTGGATCGGCGATAAAAGGGTCGAGGGCGAAATATTGGACAGCCGGCAGGCCCGCCGCATCTATGAAGACATCGTCCGGAGGATGAGAGATCCCGCCATTTTGGAATATATCGGCCGCAACATATTCCGGGCGCGGGTTTATCCCATCCCGGCCATGGGCGAGAAACGGATCCAGCTGTCTTACAGCGAAGTGCTCCGGGCCGAGAAAAATTTCGTCCGCTATCGCTACCCGCTAAACACGGAACAATTTTCCTACAAGCCGGTCCAGGATGTGAGCATCTCGGTCAAAATCGCGTCGAAAGCCCCGATTTCGAACATCTATTCGCCCTCGCACAAAGTCTCGGTGAGGAAAGAGGGGGAGCGGGACGCGACGGTCGGATACGAAGAAGCCAACACCAAGCCGGACAAAGATTTCTTTCTCTATTATTCTTTTTCCCAGGACGATGTGGGGCTCTCGTTCATCAATTGGGCCGGCCCCGACGACCGCTATTTCATGCTCCTGGCTTCGCCCCGCTATACGGCGCAGAAAGAAAGAGTCCTTAACAAAAACCTGATCTTTGTCCTCGACAGCTCGGGCTCCATGAGCGGGACGAAGATCAAGCAGGCCAAGGAAGCCGCCCGGTTCATCATCAACCACCTGGACGAGAACGACCGTTTCTCAGTCATCGATTTTGACGACGGGGTGAGCTTGTTTTCCGAGGAGCTCCTGGAGGCGCGCTCTGCGAACAAGGACAAGGCCGTCAAATTCGTGAACGAGATCCAGGATTCCGGCGGGACGAACATCAACGAGGCGCTGATCAAAGCGCTGAAGATAACCAGGAGCGGGGAGAGGCCGAACTACATCGTTTTCCTCACGGACGGGCTTCCCACGGTAGGGATCACCGAGATAGGAGAGATTCTGAAGAATATCGTCAACGCCAATGAAACCAAGTCGCGGATCTTCGCCTTTGGCGTCGGCAATGACGTCAACACGGAGCTCTTGGATAAAATCTCGTCGCAGAACCGCGGCACCTCGGTCTATGTGAGCGAGACGGAGAATCTGGAAATGGCCATCTCGAGCTATTTCGAAAAAATCGCCTCGCCGCTGCTTTCCGATTTAAAGCTCGCCTTTAAAGGCATCGAGGTCCAGAGCGTTTATCCGCAAGCGCTGCCCGATTTGTTTAAAGGCTCTCAGCTCGTGCTCATCGGGAAGTATGCAGGAGAAGGGCCGGTAACAGCCATTCTCTCCGGGAAAGTCGGCAAGGCGGATAAGCAATTTGTCTATGAAGGCCAGAAGCTTGCGAGCGACAACACATATAATTTTCTGCCGCGCCTCTGGGCGACGCGCCGAATTGGATACCTGTTAGAAGAAATCCGGCTGCACGGCGCTTCGGGCGAGCTTGTCGATCAGGTAAAAAAGCTGGGCATAAAATACGGCATCGTGACGCCTTATACATCATTCCTCGTGACCGAACAGGAAAGGCTGCGGATCGATGCTGCGGCGCCGGAAGCCCAGGCGGCGTTTGAAGCCGGGAAGGTCACCGGCGCCGGCGCCGTGAGGGTGGCCAAAGCTACGCAGGCCTTGAAGTCCGAGAATCTCGCGTCGATGGCGGCTTCTCAGCAGATCCGCTACAAGGACGATAAAACGTTTTATATCAAGAACGGAATCTGGGTGGACAGCCTCTACAAAGAGGGGAGTCCGCTCGAAGAAATCAAGTTCAATTCCGACGAATATTTCCGCCTGCTGGCCGAAAAGCCGGGCCTGGCCAAGTATGTTTCGGTCGGGACAAAGCTCATCGTCTGCTTCGAAGGAGTCAACTACCAAATTTCCGAATAAATAGCCGGGGTCAAACCTACTCGTTACGCATGCCCCCCTGAAGAATTTTTGGGTAGCGAGAGTCAAAGCTACTCTTTACGCATCTTCCCCTGGGACACTCTTGGAAGGAAACCCTTACGTAGGGTTTCCTTCCAACGCTCGCTCTGCTCGCTGCCTTCCTTCCAAGGAGCATTTCGCCGTGAATCTTCAAGGGGGGACACTTTTGGAAGGAAACCCTTACGTAGGGTTTCCTTCCAACGCTCGCTCTGCTCGTTGCCTTCCTTCCAAGGAGCATCGGGCCATGAATTCACTGCGCCGGAAATTGTGCGTAATGAGTAGGTTTGACCCCGAGTCGGACCCCAATTCGCAACTTTCCTCGATTGGTGATAAAATAGAAGCCGATGAGAAATTTGCGGTTCTTCCTTCTTGGGCTGATTGCCGTCGTCGTTGTCGTCCTCGCCGCCGCCGCAATCCCATCCGCGTTTTCCCAACAGCTTGCCCATGAAGTCAAAGTCATCAATATCGAAGTACCGGTCCGTGTTTTTAAAGGCGACACGTTTATCGACAGTCTGACTATCAACGATTTTGAGGTTTTGGAAAACGGAAAGCCGCAAGCCATCGAGGCGGTCTATCTTATTAAAAAGACAGACATTAAGCGTGAAGAAGGCAAAAAGGGCCCTGGCAAGCCCCAAGTTTCCCGGCAATTCGTCCTATTCTTCGAAATGTCGGATTACATGCCCGAGATCGACAAGGTCTTGGATTCTTTCTTTGACAAGGTCATCCTGCCCGGCGATTCCCTTATCGTCATCACACCCATGAAAAGGTACCATTTGCGCAGCGAGTCTCTCGAGAAGCTGCCCAAGAATCAGATTAAGGAGCAGCTCCGAGGCAAGCTTCGCCAAGACATCTTCATAGGGACTTCGGAATACAGGAACACGATCGAAGAGCTGTACAAGTCCTTTTCCGGAGATGCCTCGCTCGAAGAGAAAATAGAGCTCTATTCGATGTTTCTGTCCAGGCTCGAAAGCTTGAGAAAGGTGAATGAGAAAGGCCTCATCCAATTCGCCGATTTTCTCAAGACTATGCCCGGCCAGAAGTTCGTTTATTTGTTCTATCAGAAAGAAAACGTCCCCCAGTACAGCCCGAAATCCCTGATGCTGCAGCAATTCCAGCACCAGGACGACCCGTTTCTAACGCCCAAATTCATGGAAAATTTTGATTTCTTTAACCGAGATGTCAAATTCGATGTCGAAGCCGTGAAAAAAGCCTATGCCGACTCCTCAATCTCCATTCATTTCCTGTATGTAACAAAGACGCCGGCCGCGAAAACTCCCGTCACGGCCTCCGTGGACGGGGCAGCAGCCATGGATGGGTCTGGGGAAATAACCATGGTCGAACGGTCGGAGGACATCTTCAGCGCGTTCAATGAGATTTCTCAAGCGACGGGCGGGATTTCCGACACCTCGGCCAACGCCGATGCGGCGTTCAAAAGAGCGGTAAACGCCTCGGAAAATTACTACCTCATCTACTATACGCCCAAAGACTACAAGTCCGACGGAAAATTCCACGAGATCAAGGTCAACGTCAAGGGCGGAGGCTATCGCGTCCTGCACCGGGCGGGCTACATCGGAAACTGAAGAAACCGGGGTCAAACCTACTCGTTACGCATCTTCCCCTGGGACACTCTTGGAAGGAAACCCTTACGTAGGGTTTCCTTCCAACGCTCGCTCCGCTCGCTGCCTTCCTTCCAAGGAGCATCGGGCCATGAATTCACTGCGCCGGAAATTGTGCGTAACGAGTAGGTTTGACCCCGAATTATTATTTCTGATAGACGATTTTGCCGCCTAAGATCGTGTAAAGGGCTTCCGTGGTCAAAATCTCCTTCGGGTCAACCGTAAAAACATCCTTCGAGAGAACGACCATATCCGCCAGCTTTCCCGGCTCGAGAGACCCCTTGATGTTTTCTTCGAAAGACGCATAGGCCGAGCGCAGCGTGAAGAGGGTGATCGTTTCGGCCATGGTCAGCTTCTGCTCGGGGAACCAGCCCCCTTCCGGATATCCGAATTCGATATTTTTGCGCGTCACCCCCGAATACAGCCCCCGCATGGGATCGAGCGGCTCGACGGGCCAATCGCTCCCGAAGGCGATTTTTGCGCCGTTATTCAGCAGCGTCTTCCAGATGTAGGCGTTCTTGGACCGCTCCTTGCCGACCCTCACCTCGCAAAACCGCATATCCGTCGTGCAGTGGGTGGGCTGCATGGAGGCAATAACGCCCAGCTCCGCGAACCGCTTCACGTCACTGGGCACAATGATCTGGGCATGCTCGATGCGATATCGCAGGTCTTTTTTCCCGAACTTTTTCTCGGCCCTCTCCACCGCGTTCAGCGCCCAATTGACGCCCTTGTCGCCGATGGCATGCGTCCCGACCTGGAAGCCGTTCTGATAGGCTTTCTCGATGAGCGCATAGTAGTCTTCTTCTTTATGCTGGGGGAGCCCGCTCTTGGTGGGGTCATCGGCAAAAGGCTCGAACATCAACGCCGTGCCCGAGCCGAGCGTTCCGTCGATGTAAGCCTTTAAGAACCCTACCTTGAGCATATCGTCGCCCTGTCCCTGCTTGATATTCTTGGCAATGTAACTATCAATTCCCTCGATCGGAAGCCAGGCATATACGCGCAGGGTCAAGTTCCCTTGGGCCTGGAGCTTTTTATAAAGCTCGATTTCCTGCAGGCTCGAGGATGTGTGGACGCCGGTGAGCCCTAGCTTGGCCGCATGCTGAAGCCCGCGCTCGATATCCTCCAGGGGCGTTGACTGCCGCTTCGGCCGTCTAACTTTGATTAGCCCCTCGGCGGCCTCCTTCAGGATTCCCGTCGGCTCTCCGGTTTTTGGGTCTTTGGAAATTTCTCCGCCGAAGGGGTCCTTGGTGTCCTTGGTAATTCCCGATTGTTTCAGGGCCAGGCTATTGACCCAGGACGAATGGCCGTCAACTCGCGTAATAACAACGGGGTTGTTGGGCGATACTTTATCCAAATCTTCCTTGGTCGGCCATTTCTGTCCCGGAAAAAGAGTATGATCGTACTGGCCCCCGAAAACGGCTTCCCCGGGCGGAAGTTCTTTGATCTTGGCCGCGACCATCTCCTGGACTTTCTCCACGGACATGACGTCCCGGAACGACAGAGAGGCGAGAGACCGTCCTCCCTGAGAAAAGTGCGTATGAGCATCGATGAGTCCAGGTATGACCAGCTTTCCCTTCACATCCAGGACCTTGGTCGAGGGGCCGATCAATTTTTTAACCTCGGCCGAAGTTCCCACAGCCAGGATTTTTCCCCCTTTAACGGCGATGCTTTGGGCAAAGGGCATTTTGGCATTGGCGGTGAAGACTTTCCCATTGATAACGGCCAGGTCCGCGGTCTCCTGCTTTTGAGCCGCCCACCCGGCCAGACACAGACCAAAAATAACCAACAAACCGGCGATGATTTTTTTCATAGTGCCTCCATTCTAACAAACCGGCGGGGTCAAAGCTACTAATTACGCACAATAAAGCCCGACGGGTCCTGTCCCGGTTCACCCCCGGCGCCCCTCTCGGACCATCTTGTTTTTTCCCAAGCATATAGTTCCCTGGCATCAAACGCTCGGGTCGGCGGGGGTCCCCCGAACCGTGCCACCCGTCGGGCATAGGCCCTGCTTTCCTATCTTCAAATGTATCATTCGGCTATCGATAGTGCTGGTTCCCAAGGGCAATCGCGGGGCAGAGTTCTCTGGGGGAAAAGTGCCTAATGAGAAGGTTTGACCTCGAATTTGACCCTGAGGTGGATTATCGTTAGAATTAATGGTTGCTTAAAAAACAGGAGGAGACCGACGCCCATGGAAAAATTACTTCTCATCCCCGGGCCGAGCCCGGTTCATCCGCGGATTATCCAAGTCCTTTCCCAGCCGACCGTTTCGCACGTCAGCCAGGACATGTCGGACGACCTGACCACAGCCCTCGCCAACCTCAAAAAAGTCGTTTTTTGCGCCAAGGGAGAGCCGTTCATCGTCGCCGGCGCCGGAACGCTTTCGATGGAAATCGCCCTCCTGAATGTCCTCAATCAAAGCGAGCGAGCACTCATCCTATCGCAGGGGTATTTCGGCGACCGCATGGCCCAAATCTGCGCGAGCTTCGGCCTGCCCTTTGACCTCATCCAGAGCAAGTGGGGGAGCGCCGTGCTCCCCGAGGAGCTCGCGAACGCCCTCTCCAAGAAGCGCTACGAAGCCGTGTTCGCCACACACGTGGATACCGCGACAGGCGCCTGCGCACCCATCCGCGACTACGCCCGCATCCTGCGCGACAAAAATATCCTCTACATCGTCGACGGCGTCTGCGCCACCGGCGGCATCGAGGAACGGATGGACGACTGGGGAATCGACATCGTGTTCACGGCCGCGCAAAAATGCTTTGGCGCCCCGCCCGGCCTCGCCATCGCCGTTTTTTCCGAGCGCGCCATGCAAAAAAGACGCAGCATGCCCTCCATTCCCGCCTACTATTCCGACATCCTGCGCTGGCTTCCGATCATGAAGGATCCTTTCAAATATTTTTCAACGCCCTGTGTCAACGAGATGAGGGCGTTTTGCGAGAGCACAAAGATCGTCTTCGAGGAAGGCCTTGAAGCCAGGTTCGCCCGCCACGCCCTCTTCGCCCGGGCGATCCGGGCCGCCCTGATCGCGCTCGGCTTTAAATTCTATACCGAGGAGCGGTTCTTCGCCGATACCCTGTCCGTCGTTTATTATCCGGAAGGCGTAGATGATAAGCTATTCCGCAGCCTTTATTACCAGAATGGCGTGGTCGTAGCAGGCGGGCTGGGGGAGACGGCGGGCAAGATTTTCCGCATGGGCCATATGGGGAATCTCTCCTCGCACCAGCTTTATTTCGCCCTCGAGATGCTGGAGAAGACGCTCTCCTCCATGGGGTATAAAT